>Ga0272446_1000279_pt1 | contig 82040 bp, 65 predicted proteins | sample YNPCB0061_FD_194587 | JGI IMG/M metagenome (GOLD analysis project Ga0272446, IMG submission 194587) | Hot spring microbial mat communities from Yellowstone National Park, WY, United States - YNP-CB-006-1 | ecosystem: Environmental > Aquatic > Thermal springs > Hot (42-90C) > Sediment | place... | reverse complement strand
TTTGACGCAATTCGATAAGTCTGCTAATATGCTCTTGGGTGGAGATTGGTGTTGCCATAACCCCAATTCTACCAAAGGGCGGTTTTGCTCAAGGGCAAGACCGCCCACAATTTTGTCTAAACTCGAGATTTTCGTTCGAGAAGGTACTTCCGGTAATCGGCAGGACTTTTCAACGTTTTCCCGCTACCTGGCGTGGAATGACCTGTCCGCCGTGCGTGTAGTAGCATGTCCCGTTCTGACGGTACTCTGCCCCCTAGACTCGCCGATGATGCGTGTGACCGCAGCAGGCGGGAAGGGTTCCCCATCCTCGCAAGCGGAGCCTGGGGTGGTAGTATGCTGGTGCGCCAAACGGATGGTTGCCGACAATGAGCTTATCCGAATAATCGGTCATCATATCACGACATATCACGACGGATGAACCTCGTCAATGGATGTACAACGATGCACGAGAAGGGACGAGGCGACGCCTCAATCCTACAAGAATCCACGACGATGGTCACGGAAAACCTATCCGACCTATCCTGTCGCAGCAGCAGATTCGGTTGGGACGCAGCGGCGCTGCGCCCGTCCATCCATCGGTAGTTTGCATCCGTTGCCCTGTGAGACGGGTATTCAGATAAGAACTACACTACCATAGGCCGAGGGCTTGTAGCCCGTATGCGCAGATAACCGCGTGGATCGAGAGTCAGCGGTAGCCGATGAGTGATGTTCTTCGGGGTTGCTCTACCGCTGAACCGCTCAGTCATCAGATGTACGCCAAAGCAGAGAACTCTGAAAAGCCTCGGCTTATCCCTCTCACGTAGACTGAATATTCGTGCGTTTTCTCGTCTCTGACGCCAAAAGTCAGTAAAAACAGGACCAACTCCTAACCCCTCAGTCACGTTTTCAGAAAACTTTCTGCGACGGCGATTGCTCAAGCTCAAGGATTGCTTGCCTCGCCAGCGTTGGCTTCGGGCTGTACTCATAGGTGGCAGGCTGATCAGCATCAGCAGCGCGATGAGCCTCGTGTACTACACCATTTTGAAGATCGCCACAGGCCATCTCATATCTACCACACCTGCTTAACAATTCAGCGAGGCGAGCCTGAAGTTGACCACGCATCGCAGCCGGGCAAGCTGGAACCAGGCGTGACGCCTGAGCAATGCAGGTTTCAGCTTTAACACGCTGCCCCTGGTCAAGTAAATGAGTGGTCAATGCACAATAAGCGATCACGCGATCTATCGGACGGCGAGCAGCATTGATTGCGTATTGCAGATAATTCTCAATCTGATCGTGCATTTTCATACTACTACCCGTTTTTACAGTCCCCTCACCTACATCTGACGTAAGCTTGTGTAACTTGTCGATAAGCTGAGCAAGCATCTGGTATTGCTCAGTTTCGATTAATGACTCAACTAATGCTATGATCAAAGCTGTACGGACGTTGTCATATTCAGGATCGAGTCGGTATACTTGCCCAAAATTCCTGACTGCTACCAGCGGACGATTGTGAGCCAGAGCACTCATCCCTAAAAGCCAGTGAGCCTCGACAGAGAAGGGATTGAGCCATTTGATAATCTGGGCCAACTGCATCGCTTCGTGGTATTGTCTCCGAACCAGACACTGTTTTGCCTGAGCGGTAAGGAGCAACCGAACCATCAGCCAGAGACTGAACAACCCGCAAAGGAATATGTTTATGAAGGCCACCCCTCCCAGCACTATCCACAGCGCTGTCACGACAATAACGGGCAATTCAGGCCAGCGTAGAAACATTCGCCTGGGCCGGTAGCGAGCGAGAAGCTCTGGCAGAGACGGTTGTCCATCAGGTTGTTGCGTGCCCATAGCTACTCCTTCGCGCGAGCGATATAGTCCAGACAAAGCAAGGACTACACTATGTCTGTAGTTTGGTTGACCCAACGTCGCTAGATCATTCACTCCTGCAATCCATCGTCATACGATACGGCTACGTACAGCATAACAGGCAGATGTGACAACTACGGTCACATTGGACGAAACTTTTTCACAATCTCCGGCTCACGGAGTAGTTTTTCATCGAGCGTTCCGGTACATGGCGAAGACATCGTATGATCCTTTCGTTGGTGGCTGAAGTGAGTTGTATCGACCGACCGTCATCCTCGCTCTACCTAAAGAGACGTCGTTCAGACCACGTTTTCAGCACGAATGTTGCCAGGTAATGAATGTCCCTCCAATCTCCGAATGGCAGCGGAGGAGGGCCAGAGAAAGGTGAGGGAGTGCCAGGTCAACGGCAAGCCATCAGTCGGCGATCAACACACCCGCACTTTCCTGCTTGCAGGCGGGATAACATCTGTTCAGCGTCACACCAATCTGATAGCGGAACGAAGCGAGGACCTGCATCGCTAATAGCGGGATGGATTGGTGAGGCAGTCAGCAGAAAAACGAAGCGCGGAGCAATGTGCTCCGCGCCGTTCGTATGGTGGAGATGGGGGGAGTCGAACCCCCGTCCAGAGAGCTAGACCGCAGACATCTACAGGTTTAGCCCCTCGCTTGATCTCGCCCGCAGTCGCACGAGTGGCAGAGCGACCGTTGGGCCAGCCTGATGTCTTAGCCGATAGCGTCCAGGCTTGCGCTACCGGAGCACCCGACTGATGACGCTCGACCTACAACCATCGGGGGAGCTGTAGCGAGCGCGCCGCTATATCTTAAGCGGCGAGGGCCAGCCGAGGCTGAACCCGAGTGTTGGTGTTGGCAGTTGTTGCCTTGCCCCTTTTACGTGACTGGGCGACACGACCTGCAGTCTACGATGTTTACTCCCTGTCGAAACCAGAGCATCCCCGCAGCCGTATTGATAGTATAGCTCGTTTCAGTGCGATGTCAATCGGTCTTGCGATAGAAATTTGTTAATGACGATTGCACGTTCGTTATCAAGCAACGCAAAACCGATTATAATATGTCCAATATCTCCCGTGCGGTTGCCTGGAATCTGAAGTGAGCGCGAGAAATTGACCGGTGCAGAGAAATTGTCTCACCGTGTCTCACGAATGCTCAGCCGATGTCTACAAAGACCGGGTAACATTCCACACTTCGCGCCATTCACTTCCTGCCGGGAAGCAGGAGGGCAACGAACCTACGTGCACGATACTGCCGACGATAGGAAGGAACGCACTATGCACATGTACGAGCTTGGCCTGGAGAAGAACGCGGCAAACTACACACCCCTTACCCCCCTCTCATTCCTTAAGCGGACGGCGATGGTGTATCCCAATCTACCGGCGATTATCCACGGCGAGCGTCGTTATACCTGGTCTCAGGTGTACGAGCGAACCCGGCGATTGGCCTCGGCACTGCGTGCAATCGGCGTGGGATACCGCGATACAGTGGCAGCAATCCTGAGCAATACACCTGAGATGTATGAATGCCACTTTGGGGTACCGGGCGCTGGCGCCGTTCTTAACACCATTAACGTGCGTCTCGATGCCGCAACCATTGCTTTCATTCTCAACCACGGTGAAGCCAAAGTCTTGATTACCGACCGCGAATTTGCGCCGGTTGTCAAAGCTGCGCTTGAGCTGCTTGATCGGCCAATCATGATCATCGACGTTGATGACCCGATGTACATTGGCCCGGGCGATCGTTTAGGAACCGTTGATTATGAAGAGTTTCTTGCCGGTGGTGATCCTTCATTCGATCTCATCTATCCGCCTGACGAATGGGAGGCGATTACGCTTAACTACACCTCCGGCACGACCGCTAACCCGAAGGGTGTCGTCTATCACCACCGTGGTGCCTATCTCAATGCGCTCTCGAACATTGTGTCGTGGGGAATGCCTCATCACGCCGTGTACCTGTGGACTCTTCCTATGTTCCACTGCAACGGCTGGTGTTTTCCCTGGACAATGGCCGCTAACGCGGGAACGAATATTTGTCTGCGTAAAGTCGATGCAGCAGCGATCTGGCATGCTATCGAGACATACCGCGTAACGCATTACTGTGGTGCGCCGATAGTGCATTCAATGATTGCAAATAATGCGCCACCGCACTGGCGCGAAGGGCGCGGTACCCATAAAGTCAGTGGCTTGATTGCCGCCGCTCCGCCACCGGCTGCCGTATTGCAGGCAATGGCCGAGATTGGTTTTGATATTACCCACGTCTACGGTCTGACCGAGACCTACGGTCCGGCAGCGGTTTGCGCCAAACAACCTGACTGGCACACACTGCCGATCGCAGACCAAGCGCATCTCAACGGTCGGCAAGGAGTTACCTATCACGCCCAAGAGGCCATCAGTGTCCTTGATCCGACTACGATGCAACCGGTACCCTGGGATGGTCAGACAATGGGTGAAGTGATGTTCCGTGGCAACATCGTGATGAAAGGATACCTCAAAAATCCAGCCGCCACCGAAGCAGCCTTCCGTGATGGTTGGTTCCATTCAGGCGATCTGGCCGTGGTGCATCCTGATGGGTATATTAAGATTACCGACCGGGCAAAGGACATCATTATTTCAGGTGGCGAGAACATTTCGTCTATCGAGGTTGAAGATGCGCTCTACAAACATCCAGCGGTGATGCTGGCAGCCGTAGTTGCCGCACCCGACCCGAAATGGGGTGAGGTTCCTCACGCTTTTATCGAGCTACGAGAAGGAGTAACGGTGACCGAGGAGGAGTTACAGCAACATTGTCGGCGCTTTTTGGCCGGGTATAAGATACCGAAAAAGTTTACATTTGGCCCGCTACCGAAGACCTCAACCGGTAAAATCCAGAAGTTTATTCTGCGCGAACAAGCCCGTTCACGCCAGGCAATCGCCGAGGTGTGAAACGTGAGCTAGCAAGCAGTATGTTCCTCGCAAGGGCGGGTTTGGTATATGGGTTTGTAAAGTTTTTCTGTATCCGGCAGTAGTGAGGGAGAAGAGATAAAGATAGGGAACGGGAGCGAGCGGTTCCCAACCCGTTCGCAGCACGCGCAGAGGCGCGCAGCTTCCCGTTCCGACCGGTCTGCCCAACAACACCCTGTTGTCTTGTCAATTATACACGACGCGCCAAGTTCCCCCCCCACAAGCGGGGGGCCTGGGAGAGTAATGGAGCGCTGATGCGCCAACCGGTGGGTTGCTATGCACCGCACAACGCAAGCCAATGGCCCGCGATCCCAGGCAAGCGGCGCAGGTCGGGGATCGTCATCAGCGGGTGCGTGATGTTCGTCAGGCGCTCTCCGTTGTTGAACAGTTCACGCATCGCGTGCAACCTCAAGCTGAACACCTCGAAACGCCCTGGGTTTTGAACCTGCCTGTACCGTTCTCTACTACTAGTACTGCGCAAAGAATTTTCAAGATCACGCTGACCTCACATCGTGTTTTCATCAATCCGTAATCTCTCCCCATCCCCTCTATTTGACGCTCAGAATGGGCTATGGTACGATCCATCTGCCTTTAATACAGCCCCGTGAGGCTGTGAAGGAGATGTTTCATGAACAACCGCTTCCTCAAGCTGATCATGCCGCCTTGCCCATTCCTTTGCCCGTGGGCAGGGTTTTTTGTGCGCAGTCCGTTAGTTGCGGAGGAAGGTATGAGCAACGAAAAACAGATCCTATCGGCAGATGAGATCCGACGCGCCCTCGTGCGCATTGCCCATGAAATTGACGAGCGCAACGGCGGTCTGCGTAACGTAGCTCTCGTCGGGATTCGGAGTCGCGGTGTACCGCTGGCCGAACGGATTGCAGCAGCCATCGCCGATTTTGATGGTACGCGAGTGCCGATTGGTCAACTCGATATTACGCTCTACCGCGATGATCTCAAGCTGCGTGGCCCGGCTCCGCGAGTACGTAAGACCGATGTGCCTTTTGATATTACCGGAAAAACGGTCGTACTGGTAGATGATGTTCTGTTTACCGGTCGCACCGTGCGCGCAGCACTCGATGCGATTGCCGATCTCGGACGCCCGGCCCGTATTCAGTTAGCCGTTTTGATTGATCGTGGTCACCGTGAATTGCCCATTCGTGCTGACTTTGTCGGTAAGAATGTGCCGACCGCGCTCTCTGAACGGGTAATGGTACGCCTACGTGAAACCGACGGGGTTGATGAAGTTGTGATCCAGCGAGGTACCGTCAATGATTGAACAACGTCGTCATGTGATCGATCTTGATGATTTCAGTGCTACCGAGATTGAAGAGATTCTCGAAACGGCTGAAAGTATGCGTGAGGTGTTGGGGCGCGAGATCAAGCAAGTGCCAGCCTTACGTGGGAAGACGGTCGTCAATATGTTTTTTGAAGAGAGCACCCGTACCCGCATCTCCTTTGAGCTGGCAGCGCGAGCATTGTCGGCGAATGTGGTGGCTTTCACCGCTCGCGGAAGCAGTGTTGAGAAGGGCGAATCGCTTGTTGATACGGTGCGAACGTTGCAAGCTCTGGGAGCCGATATTATCGTTATGCGCCATAGCCAATCGGGTGCCCCCTATCTGGTAGCCCGCCACTTTCGTGGCTCGTTGATTAACGCTGGTGATGGTCGCCACGCTCACCCTACGCAGGCCCTGCTTGATCTCTACACGATGCGGAGTCGCTTTGGTCAGATCAGGGGTCTTAAGGTTGTGATCGTGGGCGATATTTTACATAGCCGGGTAGTACGCTCTAACCTGTGGGGGCTGACTCGACTGGGCGCCCACGTGACCCTGTGTGGCCCGCCAACGCTCATCGGGCCGGCAGCGTTCTGGACAGCAACATGGCCCCAGCTACGGATTGCACACGAACTAGACCCGTTGCTGCCCGATGCCGATGTCGTGATGGCATTACGCTTGCAGAAGGAACGGATGCAGAGCGGATTGTTACCGGCGTTACGCGAGTATACCCGCATCTACGGCCTGACTGCCGAACGGCTGGCCCGTTTACCGGCTCATGCAATCGTGATGCATCCTGGCCCGATGAATGAGGGAATTGAGATTTTTCCTGAAGTGGCAACCGCATCCCCATCGGTTATCGAAGAGCAGGTTACCAATGGGGTTGCCGTCCGTATGGCGTTACTCTATCGGATGGCCGGTTGAAAGGGAGGTTTCATGCGCTATCTCATCAAAAATGGCACGATCATTGACCCGGCCAATCGTGTAGCCACTATCGGCGATATTCTGGTTGCCAACGGCAAAGTTGAGCGCTTGTACGATCTGGCCGATCTCCACAGCGACCGCGAACTGGTTTCACCCGATACTGAAGTGATTAACGCACGCGGTTGTGTCGTAGCACCTGGCTTTACCGATCTGCACACCCATCTCCGTCAACCGGGCGAAGAACATAAAGAGACCATTGCTAGTGTAAGTGCAGCGGCTGCGGTTGGTGGCTTTACAACCCTGTGCGCGCGACCGACGACCCGCCCTACCCCTGACAACGCCGCTACCATTCGTCAGTTGCGTGAACTGACTGCACAGTGGGCCAGAGTACGGATCGATCTTATCGGTGCCCTTACGCTCGGGAACGAAGGTCAAGTCTTGAGCGAGATGCGCGAGCTAGCAGAGGCAGGCTGTATTGCGTTTAGTGATGGCGGGCGAACGATTACGAATTCTGCCCTGATGCGAAATGCCCTATCGTATGCCGCTGCACTTCGCCTACCGGTCATGGTGAGTTGTCAAGACCCATATCTGGCGGCTGGCGGCGTTGCTCATGAAGGGGCAGTCAGCGTGCGCCTCGGCTTGCCAGGCATCCCTGCCGCTGCCGAAGAGGCCATCGTGGCTCGTGATATTGCGCTTGCCGAAGCAACCGGCGCTCACCTTCACATCAGTCGGGTAAGTACCGCCGGTAGTGTCGCACTGATTCGGGCAGCACGGGCGCGGGGCGTTCACGTCACTGCCGAAGTGACACCCCATCACCTGACCCTGACCGACCGCTGGTTACTCGGTTGGCTCGAAGAACGGCTTGAAATCGAGAGCGGACGATCCGGCGCTCACCCCGATCTGAGCCTGCCGTCATGGCTTAATCCCGCTCTTCTGCCGCCATACGATAGTTCGACGCGGGTTGATCCACCATTGCGCAGTATTGAACACGTTGAGGCACTAGTTGAAGGGCTGCGCGATGGGGTTATTGACGCAATCGCGATTGATCACGCCCCACACGCACTGGTTGACCGCGATTGCGAATACGGGATTGCCCCACCCGGCATTAGTGGCCTGGAAACCGCGCTAGCCTTAACATTGACCCTTGTTCATCGCGGTGAGATGGACATCGTCAACTTGATTGCCAAACTCACCGAAGGACCAGCTCAAGTCCTCAACCGTTCACCGGCCAATCTCCGACCTGGCGCAACTGCCGATATTGTTATCTTCGATCCTGAACGGAGTTGGGTTGTTGAACCTGAGCACTTTGCGTCGAAGGGCCGCAATACACCACTGCGCGGGCAGCGGTTAAAAGGACAGGTGATGCTCACCATGGCCGCCGGCAAAATCATCTTCCGCCGCGACGATTTTGGTCGCCAGGCCCAGGCTGCACCCCAACCTTCACGACTGGAAGGAATCCTGGGTTCGGAATGAACTGGCAGCAAGCAATTCGGTTATTCGTAAGCCGGTTCGGTTCGATGAGGAGAGAAGTCACCTGCCTGACGCGGCAGCAGAGTCAGCAGTTGCCAGAGAGGGGAACTTCTATCCCCTCTCGTCATCGCCATTATGAAACGTTAGTTTTCTGGTCGTATGGTCGTTAGAGCCTGATCAGAAATCTGAATTTCTGACCTGACTCGTAAGGAAATGTTCTCACTGTTATTCAAACGAGCACGTGCTTCATCCCATAGCCCATCACCTTACGGTGAAGGACAATTGACCCCAGGCCAGCACTGTCGTTCCAGATCCCACAAGTATGGTACACCGGTATCGAACCACTCGGTTTTGGTCTCGCACATAGCGTTAAACATCTCATCAGTGATATACACCTTCGAGATCATGTAGTGATCGTCCCAGATTTTTTGATCGCGGATACTGGTGCAGTGACCACCGATATACCCTGGCATCGATGCTGCATTGAGCTGTAATTCCGGAATAGTACGGAAGCGAATGGTGTTGTAATACAACTTCAACTCACCGTTGATCCATAACTTCACCTCGCCATTAGCCTGACCGGGCGTATTCAGCTTCATCATGATCTGAAAATCGTTCCATTGACCGCCAGCAATGTAGGTAGGCGTACCAATGTTCTGACGCAGTTTCTCACCATAACCGGTCGGCTGGTCGAGGTGATAGCAGTATAGTACCGGTTCACCACGATTGTTCACATTTTCGGGATCAAAACAGCGTCTGGTACCCGCAGAGTTGTCGTACCAGCAGTTCGGCATAATCTGAAGAAAACAACTTGCTTCATTGGTACCATCGGGGTACTGTCCCGCCGGCAACGTAAAGGTGATCGGGTTATGGGCAGATACCACAAATGCTTTAGATTCGCAGGTAAATTGATAGCCAGCCTCGTACTGGCGGTAGAAACGCCAGTAGTAGACATCGCTCCGTGGGAGAGCAAACTTAAATGAGTACAACGGCTCGTGGGTCCCAGCAACATTCTGGAACTGCTGTGCCCAGTTACCCCGGCGTACTGGATTATTCACCGCACTGACATAGTCGCTTGGGTAGGTTTTATAGACTCGATTCGGCAGATACGGTGCAAGGACTGAGGCGGAGTTCCCGCGATTGGCGAGCTGATACCAATTCGAGCGTTCCATACTGCTGGCAAAGACAATACCGTTCGTTGGGTTGAATGCACACACATCACCCGTAGGTGGGGGCACAGGTGTCGTAACAGGCGTAGGTGACGTTGTAGGAGTTTGTACGGTTGTAGGACTTGCCAATGGCGTAGGCGTTGTGCTTGACGATACGTGTTGTACGAGGGGGATGAACACAGAGCTACTACCTGAAGACGCCGTCGTTGCCACAAGCTCTACCATCAGGTAGTCAATAGCACTCGCCTCTGCATTACCATCAGTTTGATAACGGATCAGTATCTCACCATTGGCATTGATGCTATAAGCAGGCGGAATCGGCGAATCAATCACGCGATTTGTCCACCGCCAACTTTCTGCACCAGTATTATCGCCTAATTCAACCCAAGTGTTGTTCTGGAAATGACGCAATTCCCACCACCAACGCTGAACCGCTCGTACCGGCCCACGATAATTGACGTGCACACGGATCGCGACGACATCAGCAGAAGTAACACCGCCAGGCAGCTTATAGGTAAACAGACCTTCGTAACCGTCTCCGATTGGATAAAACTCCTTGTAAGCACTTTCCGGCTCACTATTCCATTCTGTCATCTCCAGCCGAGACAACGCTTCCAGGGGAGTATTACTGTGCTGACCTCGCACCGTCTCAAACACAGTAGGCGCCAGTTTTATTGACGTCGGTGTCGTGAGCGTCTGGTTTGAAGATACCGGCACAGTATAGAGCACTAAAACAAGCACGGCTCCCAATATGCAGGCACCTATCAGTGACCTTGGACGCAACCACGAGAAGTGTTTGGCGCGAACCACAATACCCTCTTTTCTTTTCAGACGCGACGCGAGCAGAAATTGCGGGTAACTGCCAAAACAGGCTGAAATTCTCGCAACAACTATAGCAACAGCTTGTTTCTCTACTGAAACCATAACAACAACATCATCATACAAATCAAGCTGTGTCCAATCCCACCAACCGCATGCGTCAGTGTGTGGAAGGCAGTGCACAATAGGATAGTTGCTATCTGAGTTTGGTTATATGACACTCGATGCTGCTTGACAGAATGAGTATAACAACCGCAACTTTCCAACAACTCTCTAACGATCAAATGGCTGCCAGATAATTAAAATGGAAGATGGCGTATGTTATCTCTTATCAGGAAGAACTGTAACGAGGGAGACCTATGACAACCGAACCGTTGACTGAAACCGGACGACAGTCGCATACCTTCAAAGCAGAAGTTCAGCAAGTACTCTATATCCTGGCTCACTCACTGTACACTGATCGGGAAATTTTCTTGCGCGAGCTGATCTCAAACGCTTCCGACGCCATCAATCGGGTACAATTCGAGATGCTGACCAACCGCGATGTGCGCGATCCCGATCTTGAGCCCCAAATTACGATTGAAGTCAACAAAGAGGCACGCACGCTCTCGATCAGCGATACCGGTATCGGTATGACGGCTGAGGAAATGGTTGAGCATTTGGGCACCATTGCTCAATCAGCAGCACGTGCGTTTGTTCAGAAGGCCGGTGAGGTAGCGAAACAGACGGCGAGTGAAATTATCGGTCAATTCGGTGTCGGTTTCTACTCAGTTTTTATGGTGGCCGACAAGGTGACAGTTGTTTCCCAGTCGTATCGTCCTGATGCGCCAGCAGCAATGTGGGAGTCGAGCGGCGGCGATAGCTTTACCGTTGGTCCGGCTACACGCGAACGGCGCGGTACGACGATTACGATCCACTTGAAAGAGGACGCTGCCGAATTTGCGGATCCCTGGCGGATTGAACAGATTGTACGCCGCCATTCCAATTATGTTGCCTTCCCGATCATGCTCGATGGCCGTCAGATCAACGCACGCACGGCGATCTGGCGGAAAGCGCCGCGTGATGTCACGACCGAAGAGTATAACGATTATTATCGTCAACTTACACTCGATAGTGAACCACCGCTCAGTGTCATTCACATTTCAACCGATGCACCGGTCGATCTCCACGCCATTCTCTACATTCCCTCACGACGTGAGCGTGGCATTCTCGAACGACGGATCGAAGGCCAAATCAAGCTCTATTCACGCAAGGTGCTCATCCTCGAAGAAGCGAAGGATCTGCTGCCTGCCTACTTCCGCTTTGTTGAGGGCGTGGTTGATAGCGAAGACCTGCCACTGAATGTATCGCGCGAGAGTGTGCAGAGCGGCACCGCTGGCGGCTCGCCGGTGATGCAACGCCTGCGTAAGACGCTCACCAGTCGTCTGCACAAAGAGCTCAATGATCTGGCTGAGCGAGAGCCAGAGAAGTATCGCACCTTCTGGAAGGAATTCGGCCCCTTTATCAAAGAGGGTATTGCTACCGATTACGAGCATCGAAATGATCTCCTCAAACTGTTGCGGGTGCAGACAACCAAGAGTGGTGAAGAGTGGATCACGCTAGCCACCTACAAAGAGCGTATGGTGAGCGGCCAAAAGGAGATATACTATCTGATGGCTGCCAGCCGCGAATCCGCTCTGAGCAGCCCTCACCTCGATCCGCTGCGGGCACGTGATATTGAGGTTATCCTCTTCACCGACCTAATGGACGGCTTTATGCTGTCGGGGTTGCGTGAATACGAGGGACTGCGCCTGCGCAATATTGACGAAGGTAACCTTGATCTACCTGGTGAAGTTGAACGTCCAACACCGGTCATTGACGATGAACAATTTACCGCTCTGGCCGAGCGCATCGCCGCTGTGCTCGGCGAACGACTGAAAGAGGTGCGTGCTTCGCAGGTGCTACGTGATAGCCCGGCCCGCCTGGTAGCGGAAGAGGCAGCCTTCGGACGAGAGATGCAACGGATTCAGCAAATCCTTGGTCAGGATGTAAAGCTTGGGCCAAGGATTATGGAGCTGAACCCGGCTCACCCGCTCATCGCCGCATTAGCACGTCGGGCGAAGGAAAATCCCAGCGATCCACTGCTGACGCTGGCGGCTGAACAACTGTACGATAATGCGTTGCTGATCGAGGGATTACATCGCGATCCGGCATCAATGGCCCCGCGCATCTTGCGACTCCTCGAACTGGCTGCTGGCGTCACACCAGAGCAGGCGTAAAGGGCCACAAATGGTCACCCATAACCGCCGTGTGATAGGTAGTGCGCCAGAGCAGGTGAAGACGACAACAAGAGCGCAGATACGCTGAGATCGGTAAATACGGGCGAGACGAAGCGGATCGTCTCGCCTCTTCCTCATCTCATACGCTGCTTACATCATCGCAGACGTGCCCGGAATGATAAAATGCCTGTTGCCACGATCGATATTCTTGCCAGTGGACCATTATTGACCATTCAGGATGGCGGTCGCCTAAAGACACGTCGTTACGGCGTGCCGGTCGGTGGAGCGATGGACCGGTTTGCCCTGGCAGCGGCCAATCAACTGGTGGGTAACCCGGCTCATGCCCCAGCGCTTGAACTCACTGCCGGTGGGGTACAGATACGTTTCAATGCGACGATGCTGATCAGCCTGACCGGCGCCGATCTTCAGGCGCAACTCAATGGGCGTCCACTGGCACCCTGGCAGAACACGCTTGCCTTGCCAGGCAGCCTGCTGATCGTACACAGACGGCGCGGTACGTGGGGTGGGCGGGCTTATCTGGCAATCGCTGGTGAGCTTGAAGCTGAATGGGCAGTTGGTGGTGCTGGCACTTGTCTATCCGGTGGGTTTGGCGGCTATCAGGGACGATCGCTACGCTCCGGCGACCAGATAAGCGTGCGTTTGCCTTCTCTCCATCACTACTACAAACCGCGCTGGTGGCCGATTGATCGCCGACCTCCATATCGCGCTCAACCGTGCCTGCGCGTCTTACCTGGCCCTCAACACGATATGCTACCTGAAGCATGGCAACAATTGCTCAATCAATCATTTTCTATCGACCAGGCGGCCAACCGGCAGGGGTATCGCTTGCATGGATCAACGCTCCCGCATCACCAGCTCTCGTTGCCATCATTCGGTGTCGTACCGGGAGCGATCCAGCTCCCACCTGATGGTCGTCCGATCTTACTGATGGCCGACGCCCAACCGACCGGTGGCTACCCGGTGATCGCCGTCGTCATCAGTGCCGATCTCCCACTGGCAGCGCAACTCTTACCCGGCGACCGTCTGTCTTTCACCGAAACCAATCTGGAAACTGCGCACAAGGCTCTGGCCGAACAAGCCGCATGGCTCGCCCTCGGCCCAGCAGATGAAGAGAGCGACTGGCTGTTGAGTGAGGCGGGAGCGCTAGGGTGAGGAGTGAGAGATAAGCGGCTATCCGGAAAATCCTGGTGGTAAGGCTATTCAGAGTTCTCAGCTTCAGCCTCTCATTAAACCATTCGAGATAGGGAGTAACAACCGCGCAACACCGACGAACATAGCCCATCGGGTGCGCGGGCTGCTGATCCGCATTGTACAGTGCGTGTAAAGCCATCGGTTCGCGTATCAGTTCATTACCTGCACTTGCTGCGCTATGAAGATTGCGCTGACAATGAAAGACACCTCTGCCAGCGAACGATTTACGCCATAATAGCAATCATCGCATTGCTGAGCACCAACACCAGAATTATCCCAAGTGCCGAAGGCCCTGCCCAACGTCCGAGACGGGCAAAGGGAGTACGCACTCCCATTAAAATATGCGCAACGACAGCGGTAACCAAACCTAGCAAGGGATGCAAAATGAAAGGGAAAGTAAGGAAATAGTTGACACCGGCAAAAATACCAACCAACCAGTAGATCAAACCTAACGTTGCCTGAATATCGATCAAAACCGGAAAGATACGGGTCACAAGACTGCGGGGTGCCCCAGGCCGGTATGTAAACGCCAGATAAATTGCTGCTGCAACAATAATAACCGCTAACACCTCACGACCGAATATCGCGTGAATGGAACGAACAGTAGCGAAGATCGGATCCATACGGAATCACTCCTTTAAGCAATGAACGATGGTTGCACTGATGAGAAGGTTGTCTGTGCCCCCATAACCAGGGCTACAGTCACCAAGCTCATTGTACAAATCTTCACAAGTAGCGTCAAATTGGTTCATTCTGGCGAATGCGGCGATAGAGCGCTTCGGTTTCGGGAAGTGGTTCGATCCCAAGTTCTTCACGCAATGCCTGCACACAGCGCGTATACGAACGCATAGCCTGAGAACGACTACCGGCACGGGCATGGGCCCGCATCAAGAGTTGATAGGCCTCTTCATAACACCGATCACGACGCAGCACCTGTTCGGCGATTTGAATGGCCTCGTTATGACGACCCTCGGTACTGAGTTGCTCAGCATACGCAATCGCCGTCGCCAGATACCGCGCCAACAAACGTTCACGCTCTTCAATTGTCCACGGATCGTACAATGCCTCGGCAAGATAATCACCCCGATAGAGTTGGAGGGCTGCCTGCGCACTCCGGCGGGCAAAATCGGGATCGGTGCTCGTTAATGCGCCACTGGCGCGTAGTTCAAACTCATCAACATCGATCCACACCCCAAATGAAGGGGCAAAACTGTACGCCAGCCCTTGCCGACGAATGAAGAAGGGCGGCACTCGTGGCGGACGATGCGGTTCGAGCGCTGTATTCAGGGTATTAAGCGTTACTTTGAACTGACGCTCCGCAGCTTCCAGATCGGCTTCCGGCCAGAGCCAGGCACAAATCTGTTCGCGTTGGATCCAATTCCCGCGCATTGTGAGCAATAACTGGAAGAGCTGCCGTGCCTTTTCCCGTTGCCACTCACGGGCCTGAATCTCTTGATTGCCACGCCAGACCCGAAATGCCCCTAGCATCTGTACTCGCAGGGTAAACCCCGGATGGTAGTCGTCAACCGTCTCATCAGACGCAATCGAGGGAAATCCCTGTCGCAAGAGATGAACTGCAACCTCGCGATACGCAGGCAGTGAGCGTGCTCGTAACAATAATGGCACCAGTGCAGCAATATCTCGGGGACCGAAGAGACTGGGGCCAATCAAGACACTCTCGTATCCGTATTCAACCGCTTCCTGCATCACCTGTGCGACTAGCGGCTCTACGGCGGTCGTTCGACCTGAGCGTAACGCGGCTAATGCCCGCCAGAGGTGCACTAGAAACAAACCAAACGCATCACGACCGGTCTGAAACCGTTGTTCGGCCTGATCGAGCCATTCATAGCCACGTGGATCACCCGCTGCCAGGTTTACACTACCCAACGCCAGCAAAATCAACGCGGCAACCCATTCATCACCGGCAGACGCCGCCAGCAAGAGTCCTTCACGAGCATCAGCCTCAGCACGAGCCAGGTCACCGGCGTGACCGTGTAACAGCGTCAGCCCCAAATAGCCCTCAGCGCGGGTTCGAGGCACACTCACCTGTTGCAAAAGCCGTAACCCTCGACTATAGTGCTGGCGTGCGGCCTGATCATCGCCACGGGCAATGACCTGATAGGCGTGACCAAGGCGTAACTCGGCGATAGCTTCAGTCACCGGATTATTGCTCTGCTGAGCTTCACTCAACATACGATGCGCGAAAGCCAGTGCCTGGGGGCCAATGCCAAGCATAGCACTGATCAGCGCCAACAGTAACAGCGGTTCTCGATGAGCCGTTGCCCGCATCAGCGGTTGTTCATTCCAAAGCCGTTCTTCGAGGAGTTGACGGGCCTCACGTAGTCGTCCAGAACGGAGCAATAAGCGCGGTTGCAACGGCTCAACCCGCGCTTGATAGAACTCGACCAGCCCATGCTCACGCGCCAACCGGTACGCCGTCTGAACGAGCCGCTGACCAACCCCAGGCCGACCACGGTTCGTCCAATTTTCGGCCTGCATCAACAACAGTTCGATCCGCTCGGCAGCGTATTGTTGTGGTAACAACTTGAGAGCACGACGGAGAAGTTCGGTCGCCGGAGCTGGCTGAACTGTATCGAGGTAGATTGCAGCTTGGCCTCGTAGACAACGTGCCTGCCCTAGCGGATCATTCAGAGCTGCGAATGCCCGTTCAGCACGCCGATACGCGGCTAACGCTGCTTCCAGACGATTTAGTTGATGCAGCGCCGCTGCCTGAATCTCAACCAGTTCGGGCACTTCATCACTTACCAGCGATAATCGACGCATCCAATCAAGCACTGCTTCAGCACGTCGTTCGGCAAGCAATTGACGAGCCAGGGGCAGAAATGTCGTCACAGCCGTCGGATCACCGGCAGCAATCTGATGGTAAAGTGCGCTCTCGTGATCGCCGCGCTGTTGAAAGTATGCTGCTGCACGCCGGTGAAGCTGTGGCCACTCTGGATCGGCAGCAGCCCGACGTGTCAACCAGGCTGCGATAATGGGTTGAAACCGCAGACCCTGTTCACCAAACGGTTCAACAAAGAGACGACGACGACGCAACTCGGTCATCAGCAGCGACGCCTGAAGTGAGGGATCGAGCGCAGTACAAATGTCGGGATCAATCCAGCGGAGACCGGCGCTTCGTTGCAGACAACGTTGTAGCGGTGCAGGGAGCGACGCCAACACTTCACGTTCGAGATATTCATCAAGCGCGGGGGCTGGCTGATCGCGCAACCCTAACGCACGCCGCCAATCAGGTGCATCGAGCGCGATACGGAGAGCCAGCGCCCAACCGGCACTCAGCGTAAGTAACTCGTCGAAATCAGGTGGCAACGGACGACCGGCTTGCTGCCAGAGCGCAGTTGCTTCATCAGCAGTAAAAGCAAGATCAGTTGGCTCGATCACTAATGCCTCACCTCGCAGACGTGCAGTAGCAATCAACGGTGAGTCAGGCTCACGGCGTCCAGACAACACCAGGTGCAAACGCGGAGGTTGGGCAACGATCAGCCGTTCGATCAATGATCGCAGCTCTGGCTGCTCATCGATATAGTGAGCATCGTCAATGACCAGGAGGGTCTCATCATCGAGTTCACTGGTTAAGGCATTAATGAGCGCGTCAATCGTTAACGGTGGATTGGGATCGGCAAACGACACCATCCGGCTCAACGCAGCCACCAGATGGCGAAGGAGACTGCGCGGATCATCACCGGCATCAGCACGACACCAGGCTGCCGGCCAGCCACCCTGTGTAGCCAGCATCGCTAAGGCGACCGTCTTACCACTTCCAGGAGGCGCCACGACAATGGTAAGCGGTGCCTCGAGAGCCATTGCGAGAAGCTGATCTACACGCCCACGACGCACCCTGTGTAACGGCGCTGGCGGCGGCAGCAGACGGGGTCGCAAAAGAGATTCGTTGTACTCACCTGTAACCGTTTGTGATACCATGAGAGAGGCAGAGATCTTCGTCGCTCAACCATAACCGTTAATGCTTGTCTATTGTACACAGGGTCAGATACAATGTCGAACAACAACGAAGAACACCGACATCCAACATCCGATCGACCCGTAACACCCGATCTAACCGATCCGATGTTCCAGTCGATCCGGGCGTGGAACGAACTCCTTGCCGCCAGTACCGATATGGCATTCGACCTGGTTCTGAAGAACTGGGATTACAGTCGAAGTTTGCGCCATTCTACCGAACAGGCTGTTGCCGACGCGATTCGCACCCAGCAACGCCTGAGCCAGGAAATGTTGCAGGCGTGGCAGGGATACGTAGGAGACATTCAATCTATCATCCGACGCATGCGCAAATAATCGCGTCAGCAACGCGGTACCGTTTACATATACACGCCGCCGTTCACGTTGATCTGTTGGCCGGTAATGTAATCACCATCGGCGGCAAGAAAGACAACGGCTTTAGCAATCTCTTCAGGCAATCCAAACCGTCCCATGGGGATACGGGCCTTGATTTGTTCCTGAATCTGCTCAGGTACCTTGGCCAACATATCGGTGATTGTAAAGCCGGGGGCCAATGCGTTGACGGTAATGTTATATTTCGCCAGCTCTAGCGCTGCCGTCTTGGTAAAAGCAATAATGCCTCCTTTTGAAGCTGCATAGTTGGCCTGACCGAAATTCCCGGCTTGCCCAACAAACGAGCTGATGTTGATGATCCGACCGTATTTCTGTTCGATCATTGGCTGCATAACCGCCGTTGTGCAATAGTAAACGCTGTTGAGATTATTTTGGATAACCGTGCTCCAATCCTCGTCAGTCAACTTGCGCAACGTGCGGTCACGAGTAATACCGGCATTATTGACCAGAATATCAACCCGACCCCACCGATCAAGGACTTGCTGAACCATACGCCGTGCTTCATCAGCCTGACTAACGTTAGCCTTGATTGGCATGGCTTCGCCATTATTGGCAATAATTGTGTTCACCACCTCCTGTGCCGCTGCCTCACTACTATTGTAATTAACAGCGACTTTTGCCCCTTCGGCGGCCAAAGCCAGCGCGATTGCCCGCCCAATACCTCTTGAAGCACCTGTCACAATCGCCACCCGACCGGTCAACTTTCCCATTCTTGCCTCCCCAACGCATGATTGTGTTTGTATTCCTTGAGCCGATGGTAGCAATCGCAGCACCACCGGCTCGAACCTCACAATTGTAGCACACCTACATCCGTTCAAATATCGCGGCAATACCCTGTCCACCGCCAATACACATGGTCACCAGAGCATACCGTCCCCCGATCCGATGCAACTCGTGGATCGCCTTCACCGTGAGGATACAACCGGTAGCACCAATCGGGTGGCCGAGCGAAATGCCGCTGCCGTTAGGATTCGTGCGATCTGGCGGTAATTCTAATTCGCGCATCACCGCCAATGCTTGCGCAGCAAAGGCTTCATTGACTTCAAAGAGATCGATATCTGCGATCCGTAGGCCGGTGCGTTCGAGCAAGCGGCGCACGGCTGGCACCGGGCCAATACCCATATATTTGGGTTCGACTGCCGCGTGACTATACCCTACCAACCGCGCCAACGGCTTGTAGCCACGTCGCTCGGCAGTAGCCCGCTCCATCAATACTACGGCAGCAGCCGCGTCGTTGATACTCGAGGCATTACCGGCCGTCACCGATCCGTCCTTCAAGAACACCGGTCGGAGTTTCGCCAGTTTATCGAGGGTTGTATCGCGTCGTACCCCTTCATCCACCGTGAACGCAGCCGTTCCCCCCTTCACTTTAATCTCAACCGGCACAATCTGACCGGCAAAGCGCCCTTCATCAATAGCGCGTGCAGCCCGCATATGGCTCTCGTATGCCAGTTGATCCTGATCTTCACGGCTAATACCCCACTTCGCAGCCACGTTTTCAGCCGTTACCCCCATATGGCAATCGTCGAACGGATCGGTCAGGGCGCCGACCATCATATCGACCACCTTCGAATCGTTCATCCGCGCACCAAAGCGCATTGCCGGGAGGCTATACGGCCCACGGCTCATACATTCCGCACCACCTGCGACCGCCGCTTCAACATCACCCTGCAAAATGTACTGAGCTGCCGAAACAATAGCCTGCAAACCACTGCCACACAGCCGGTTGAGCGTCAACGCCGGTGTTTCTACCGATAAACCACCACGAACGGCTGCATAGCGGGCCATATACATATCGTGCGGTTCAGTATTGATCACGTGCCCAAAGACCACATGACCAATCTCATCAGGTTGAACACCAGCCCGTGCCACTGCCTCGCGGGTAACCAATGCTGCCAGCTCGGTAGGGGGATGATCTTTCAGACTACCGCCAAACGTTCCAATAGCCGTGCGCACGCCGCTAAGCACTACGACTTCGCGCTTCTCACTCATGATGACCTCCTTGCGACGGATCGCCGGGCGACTCCGCCGGTTACTTGCCGAACTTCAAGGAACGGTTACAATTATATCAGTATCAGCAACATGTTTTATACTGAATATCCGCAGGTGGCGGGTGTCGAAAAAACGTCTCGAGGATGATGAGCACGTTCAGGCTGTACACCCCTTCTGAAGAGGGAGGGTAGCCGTGCGTCGGATCTTCAGGGAGGGCCTGAACGTGGCTGCAAAATATGTAAGAGTTAAAAACGATGATCTCGGAGAGCCGATGCGGTCCTCAAGGGCAAAATGCCCTCGCTTCCGCAACAATGTGCGCAAGAGTACCTCGCGTCTGTCGCGATACAAGCACCTAGGTACGCGGGCATTGCACTTGCCTCTCTCGCGATACCTACACCGAGTAACCAGAGTGTAACTTCATGTGGTATATTTCACACACTTCATACAACAGATTTCCGCATTAACCCACGGCAGGAGGCTGGGCATGGCCCAACGCAGTGTAGCGATGAGCAGTGTATCATTGAAAGACAACCGGCAGGTTACCATCAGACCCCTGGCCGAGAGCGATCGTGCCGCATTGACCGATTTCGGATTGAGTCTGCCCAAAGATGATCTGCTTTATCTCGAAGAAGACTTCACCAATCCCGAAATTATTACTCGTTTAGTCAATGCCTCATACGCCGAGAATTGGCGACAAATTGTCGCAATTGCCGACGACGGTTCGATAGCCGCCTATGCTTCGGCACGCCGCGTACCAGGATGGTCAAATCACGTGGCTGAGCTGCGGTTACTCGTTAAACCTGGTTGGCGACGCTGCGGGCTTGGGATGCAAATGGCCCAGGCCATTGTTGAAACCGCTCGTGATCTGGGCGCCCAAAAGGTGACAGTCGCTATGCTGGCCGCCTTGAAGGCCGGTCAGGCCATCTTCTCGCGCCTTGGGTTTGCCGTCGAAGGCCAGTTGACGCGCCACGCTATCGACCGGAACGGTGAACTGCACGATGTGGTGATTATGTCGGCATTCTTGAAGGTGTAGGGCGGACGTAAGGTTTTTCAGAGTTTTCAATTTCGGGTCACATTCGACAACCAAACTGTTCAAAATGTAGAGTGACACGACGCACATTACGCACCCGCTGACAGCAAACCCTGATCTTCGCTCTTTCCCTGGGAGTGCGGGCCTCTGGCCCGCATGTGTGATGTTATGCTTCAGCGCAGATTGCCCGTGCGCTGTTAGTGCAAGTCTAGGATCGTGAGCCTCTGGCCCGCGTCGGACGCGGTGCGGCTATACCCCATTGGTTAGCGCATTAGCATACCATCAACCCTCGTTTACGGGGGCGCCAGTCCCTACCACTGCGCTGACGGGCATGATCGGCAAGCCAACGGGAGATTGGCACAGACGTTCGGCAGGACGGGAAGTTGCGCGACTCCGTACAGGCTACGGATAGGTTGAGAACCTCTCACTCCTCTCCACTCTCTCCTCAGTGACCACTGTCAGAGAGGAAAGAACTTTGAGAACCCCAAGATCATCCAATTCACCATTGACAATAACCCATCACCCTGTTATACTCAGCCGTAATTGTATTGCAGAACGCTGCACTCATCCAGAGCGGTGGAGGGACCGGCCCTACGAAACCGCGCCAACCCGGCGGCATAATACCTGACGGGTGGCAACTCCGGCAGCAGAACGCTGGCAGATGAGAGGAGAGCGGCGTCTTCTCGCCAATCGGCAGGAGCACGTCACCTAATCTCTCATCGCCCTGATGAGAGGTTTTTTATGCCAAATGAACAGTTTTCTGGCCTCAGTACGGCCGCCGTCCACGCTGGAGAACCCCGCCAGCGCGCATTCGATGCAATTACGCCACCTATTGTGCACAGTGCAACGTACACCTTTCGTGATAGCGCCGAGCTGATCGCATTTCAATCAGGTGAACTCGAACGAGAAGAGTACGGTCGCTACGGAAATCCAACCGTTCGTGCCGTTGAGGCTCGCCTTGCCGCCCTTGAGTCACCATCAGCGCCAGCAGCCGCTTTGCTTTGTGCTTCGGGAATGAATGCGCTCACCACCGTGATGCTGGCGTTGCTCCCTCGCGGTAGCCACGTTATTCTGACTGACGACGGTTATCGGCGCACTCGCCAGTTTGTCCGCACAATGTTAGCACGGCTCGGCGTGTCGCATAGTGTGGTTGCCGCAGCCGATCCACTTGCCATTGCCGCAGCTATTCAACCAGGACGTACTCGCCTGATCGTTACTGAAGCGCCGACAAACCCTTATTTGCGCGTCATTGATCTGGCAGCAGTGGCTCAGATCGCCCGTGAACATCGCATCAAAACCGTGATCGACGCCACCTTTGCCACACCGTATAATATGCGTCCTCTTGAATACGGTATCGACCTGGTTGTTCATAGCTGTAGCAAGTACCTGGCCGGGCACAACGACTTACTGGCTGGTGTGATCATCGGTCGACCGCCCCTTATCAGTGCTCTGCGCGAAACGCAGGGGATTTTGGGTGGCATTTGTGACCCGCATACCGCCTACTTGCTTGGCCGAGGGTTGAAGACATTTGCTCTCCGTATGGAACGTCACAATCAAAATGGGCAGGCAGTCGCTGAATTTCTCAGCCGTCATCCACGGGTGAGCCGGGTACATTACCCAGGCTTACCTTCGCATCCTGACCACGCCATAGCCCGTGCTCAGATGCGAGGGTTTGGCGGAGTTGTGTCGTTTGAAGTGGTTGGTGATCTCCAGACTGCAATGGCGGTTGTTGATCGGATGCGTCTCGCCTACATTGCGCCAAGCTTTGGCGGGGTGGAAAGTCTGGTTGAACAACCAGCGCTCATGAGTTACTATGAATTGAGTAGTGAAGAACGACTGGCGGTCGGTATCCGCGACAATCTCATCCGGCTTTCATGCGGAATTGAGGATGCGAGTGACTTGATCGCCGACCTGCAACAAGCTCTTGCCGACGAATAAGCTATGCACTCAACCCTCCAACGCCGGCTGGCCGCCGGCCAGATTGTAGTTACCGGCGAGATTGCTCCGCCAAAGGGGGCGGCCAGAAGCCATCTCGAAACCCTGGCTCAAAATATTCGCAATTATGTCGATGCAGTCAATCTGACCGACAATCAGCGTGGGATCGCCCGGATGTCGTCTTTGGGGGGGAGCGTCATTTTGCAGCAGCTCGGTATTGAACCGATTATGCAAATGACTTGCCAGCATCGTAACCGGATAGCTTTACAAGCTGATGCACTCAGTGCCTCCGCACTCGGTGTACGTAACTTGCTAGCAATGACCGGCGATCATCCACGCATTGGTGATCATCCAGAGGCCAAAAACGTTCTCGATCTGAATTCATTCCAGTTGATCCGCGTCTTGCGCACGTTGCGCGATCAGGCCACTTTCCAATCAGGTACACCGCTGAAAGAAGCACCCAGTTTCTTTATCGGCAGTGTCGCGAACCCGAACGTCGAACGGGCCGCGCGGTTGGAAAAGAAGATTGAAGCCGGCGCAGAGTTCGTCCAAACCCAATTGATCTTTGATGTTGCACGTTTTCGGCAATGGATGGCCGATGTGCGGGCTGCCGGTTTGCATCAACAGGCGTACATCCTAGCCGGTGTGATGATCCTGCGCCGACCCAATTCAGCAATCTATCTACGCGATCACCTGCCTGGTACGCTTATGCCAGAATCTGTGATCGAACGCATGCAACGCGCTGCCGATAGCGAAGCGGAAGGAATTGCCCTCGCTGCTGAGTTGGTGAATGAACTCCTTAGTATCGAGGGTGTTGCCGGTGTTCATATTATGTCGGTCGATTGGACACGTGCAATTCCTCGTGTCGTTGAACAAGCTGGCCTGCTGCCACGGCCACCGGCACCATCATCTGACGAGAATGTGCTATAACATGCTCAGTAAGTGCAAATAGAGCGAGAGTAGTCTATGGCTATCATTCTGAAATCACCGGCCCAGATAGAACTTCTACGCGCTGCGGGCCAACTGGTACGACAGACGTTTAATGTGCTGCGTGAATATATCCGACCGGGTGTTACCACGGCTGAACTCGATGCAATTGCTGAAGAGTTTATCCGTTCGCACGGCGCCGAACCGGTCTATAAAGGGTACGTGCCCGCCGGTCGCCGCGGGTATATTCCGCCTTTTCCGGGTACGATCTGCGCCTCTATTAATGACGTGATCTGCCACGGCATTCCGAGTAAACGCGACCGGCTCCGCCAGGGCGATATTGTCGGTATCGACATTGGGTTGCGCCTCAACGGTTGGATTGGCGATGCGTGCGAGACCTTCGCTGTAGGTGACGTTGATGACGAGACTCAGCGTTTGCTCGACGTTACCCGGCGCTGCCTTGAACTGGGCATTGAACAGGCACGAGTGGGGAATCCTCTCCGGGCTATTGGCGCAGCGATCCAACGTTATGCCGAAGCCAATGGTTTCTCTGTAGTACGTGAGTACACCGGCCACGGGCTAGGTCGAAATCTACACGAAGAACCAACGATCCTCCATTACGATGATCCCCAGCAAACACGTAAGATCGTGGCTGGTATGGTGTTTACGATTGAACCGATGATCAACGCCGGTAAGGCAGCTACCAGAGTCGACCGCGATGGCTGGACGGTGCGTACTGCGGACGGTAAGCGGTCGGCGCAATTCGAGCATACGCTGGCGATAACGGAAGATGGACCGATTATCTTGACCGCTTGAACGACACGACTGGCAGCACAGCTCTGCCAGGAGGGCGTATGAAACTTGAAGAGGAACTGATCGCTGCACTTGCCAGCGGAGATCACGCACGTGCTATTGCGCTGGCTACCGAATTGCATAACCGCGGTCTCGATATAGCAGCCATCGAGACTGCACTGGCGCGTCAGCCTCACCTTGAAGAACAGCTTTGGGAGACCTTAAAACAGGTGATCCCTATTTCACGGCGTGCCCTGAAGCGACGAGCGATCCGCGCCGCCGAAGAACGAGACTGGGGAAGCTGGGAAGAAGGACGCCGTCGTTGACCAGGTGCAGAGCGATTCGTAGCAAAGATGATGTATAGCATCTAAGGATGCTTATCCGAATATCGTGCCGACGAAATTCCGCGTCGGGGCACAACGCCGTCCTACGCCTCTCGTTCCCCCGTCACCCGACGCATCGCCTATGTCCACATCACCCACACCCCAGCGAGGGGCGCAGTGCCGCGGCACTCGTCCATCAGGATGAAAAAGGAGTCATTCTTTCCATTGTGTTCCATCTATCGTGTGGTTTCATCCGTTGTGCCCCACCGACGAACATTCGGATAGGCACGTATATGCGCTATTGAACACGGTAGATCACAATTGGCCGCACACCGCTTTCATCACGGAGTACGATCTCGACTTGATCGAGTCGCAGTAAACCACGCGACAACGGATCATAATTGACCGCACCTTCCACATAGTAATAGTAGATGTGACCTTGAAAGCGGAAACCGCGAATGTTGCTGGAATGAACAGTAATCCCCGGTTTGATTTCGATCATCGGATCAAGGATAGTACCGTTCATTCGCCCCTGAATCTCGTGGGCCAATTCGGTCACGTCCGGTGTCGTTGCCAATGGCGTGCGAAGCGGTATCGATGACAACAACCAGACCAGAACACTCAGCAGCAAGCATAACTCTAAACCCATCATGAGCCAAAACAGGCCAGAATGACCTACCCAAAAACGACTTTTGCTCGTAATACGCTGCTCTGCCCCAACTGACGCCATTGGCTTGATCATCACAATGTCCCTGGGTACGATACCGGATACCGTTAATTGATCCATGTCCTTCAAGGTTGTTGTAGTGAGTGAACTATAGTGTAGCAAATAGCGATTACCAATGCCATAGGTCTTCGGTCACATTTCGCTGAGAATTATCAACGTATCTGAACAGATAGATAGAGCAGCGGCAATGACATGTCACATCCTGCTGCTGACCGGTCTGATATTTCGTTCAGGAACCGTCGTACCATCAGATATTGCCGATTGCTAGTAATAGACGTATCATAGCTGTTGATAGTTCCACGATCAGGAAGATGTCGATGAATCAAGGTATTGTTGTTGGGATAAGGGAAGGAATTGCCCTGGTTGGCGGGGCGATATGCGGTTTGTTAACCGCACGGCTGGTGTTGAAAATACTGGCCGCACGTCCAGATAGTCCGGCAGTGATCTGGCTCTACAACCTGAGTAATCCGCTGGTTGCGCCACTGTCTATTCTTGATCGCGAACAACCTCGCTTTGGCGCAATCCTAGAGTTGAGTACGCTGGCGATGCTGTTGATACTAATCAGTCTAACAGCTTTGAGTTGGGTTTGGTTGGGAAGGATAGCACAACGATGACCGAACAATTATCTACCGTTCTAAGCTGGCTCCTTACGTTCATGCTAACGTGTCTCATCGTAGCAATGATCGTTCTCTGGCTTGCCTGGGAACGTCTGCGTCGCTTAAATGTCCCACCCGATGCTGGTTTCTTTGAAACAATGCATTACCTGCCCATTACACTGCCCATTGTGCTCGACGTGCTCGATTTGGGATTTGACATTCTGGCAGCTCCGATCAGTTGGCTTTTACTTGATCGGTTGGGATTGCGAGGGCTGCGTAACAAAGCAGCAGTTGAAGCGTTGATACCGTTTACGCAACCGATTCCGGTCTTCACGATCAGTTGGATGATTGCTCGTCTGACCGGTCTGGGTAAAACCGTGTCGGAAGAACGGCCAGGCTAGTTCTCTACTCCGAATCTCCTTATGGGGCAGTGGAGGTTCTGATCTGACGTTTCTGGTTTTCGGTCAGGTATGATACGCCGATGCACGTTATACACACCCTCACGTCACTAACCAGTGACGTCTCCCTGAGAGTACAGACCACTGACCTACAGTGCACGCCTACAATCCCCTCACCTTCCCCCTGCTCCCTTCCTCTCCTACGCGGGGAGAGGAAGGGGAAGGACGAGGCATCCATCCCTCCCTCTCACTCCTCTTTCCTCTCTTCCGACCTTACAGGGTCACCGGTACAAACGGCACCCGGCAGGGGATATGTGGGGCAACGTGCATAGTGCGGTGCCGGAGATCAATGATGACCCCGCAAACGCTCTCATTCCGGTCAACCGCAGCTATTTGCGGGTCGGGATGGCGACAGATACAGCGTGGTGCGCCCTCGTGATCGCGGAGGATTGCCTGTAACACATCTAGTCCGATCCGACCAGCAGACTCCTGGAGCAATGTCCAAGCCCTTCCATACCGTTCACGACTCGTCGCAGTCGGTTCGAGAGCACACTCACCGGCGGCAGTAGTGGTATCGAGACAATGATTGGCATGCGCCAGCAATCCTTCGTGGGCCGGCAATTCGGCAACAGCGGTTGGAGTAAGTTCAAAGGCCAGCAACTGACCATCTGCACTGGCCAATGTAATACAAGATGATCCACCTGCCGGAATCTGTTTAGCCAGACGGCGTGCTGTCATAACATCAGTTGCCTGTAGCATCTGGCGTAACAAGATATGTACCGGCATCCCCTGGCGCTGACCATCTGTGGTTGAACGAAGCAGATTTAAACCAACTGCAATTCCAGCCTGATTGAGTCCAATCTTCGCCACCATCCCTGCCTCGGTTAGAGTTAAGAACGAGGGGATGCCAGGTCCATCAATACGCAATATGATACAAGCCGCTCGCTGGTCACCCTGCCAGTCCCAGGTTTGCGCCAGCCATACTTCATCGTTTGCGGTAGCCGGTGGCGCCGCAGCCGCTGTTGTACATTCGCCATCATCACCAACCGACAGACCACTCGTTGCTCCCGATTCTGCATGTGTCGGCACCCCTACCGCACGATTGCGTGCGAGAGCCAGTGCTGCATCAGGATGATGAACGCCGACACCGATTCCGGCCAGCAATTCGGTGCGCACATTCAACGCGATAATTTCAGCCAGTGTCCTTCCGGCACCAACGGCAATCCCTTGCATTTCAACCAACACGTCAGGTGCAATTTCACGTAATAACGGCTCGTAAGTCAAGGCTTCACGCTGAACGTCTTCCCAAGCCATCCCTCGCCGATACGCAAACAGACGGGCATAACTGGCAATACTATGCCTGATCAGGGAAACGGTAGCCGCACCGTATTGCAGTCCTCGTTCGTATGGCTCACCAGAAACAGTAATCAACGGAAACATGACACTTTTTCTCCTGATAGTCTGGAGCACGGAAGCTCGTACAGCATACCCTCGTGCGGCAGCACTTCACATCGTTTCCAATAGTAACACTACCACCATTCTTGCGGGGAATGTGATAATTGGAACCTGCTTAAGGGTTATGGCACAATCTGCACCATTGTAGAACCTTGCCAGAGGTATGGATGACCGCTCTGATCAGTTGCGCTTGCCTGAAGTGTTATCGGTACGGTACCTACTGGAATCGGGCCGGCAACGAGCGGAACGGTAAAGGTGTTCCCATCCCCGGCTGCCAGCAAACCAACATCGATTGTCATAACCTGACCACTGATGGTACAGGGGCCAGGGGCAGTTGTACACGCACCTGGCGCGAAACTTATCCCATCGGGCAAGGTAATGGTGAGCTGGAGATTACGAGCTGCACCGGCAATCATACCGCTTGCCTGATTGTTATAACTCACGGCAAGATTGAAATTGTTCCCAGTTGAAACGGAAGACGCAGAAGAAGTTGCCTGCACGTTCATATCAGGTGCTGGTGGTGGCGTTACGTATAGTGGTACACCAGTCTGCCCTTCCTGGATGAAGTGATTCTCAGTGAACGGATTATTCGTACAGGTCACAATCCGCCACCAACCAGGCTGTGGAGAAAGAATGACATCACCACCACGCGCCGTTGCGCTCCCGTTGTTCCATTGACCATCGTTTGAAGCCGTGCCAACAATCCCGCCACTCTGACCGGTCGGATCGTAGAGCGATCCGGGCGGGTAATAGCGCACCCAGGCTGTACCGACATCGTTCAAATCAAAGTTGTGGAAGGTGACACTACTCAAGCCCGGCGCCACGTACTGGAAGAAGGTCGTACACACAGGTGTTCCCGGTGGGTGGCGCAGGCTCTGACGCAAGATACCCTGGACGATCTCATCACCGCTTCCCGGTATCCCATCTAAATCAACCGTCGGCGCCCCACTACCACTCCAACCACTGCGTACCGCCCAGCCATTAGTATCGTCATCAGGAACACTCACAACCAGGAGATAGGCACCACACGGCGTTGGGTTACTAATTCCAGGCAAGCTGACCCATGTTGTAGCATCACCAGTATTGGGGAGATAGGTAGCACTAGTCACTAGCGTACCAACCGTCGGCGGATAGCCGTCGCTAGCCTGCCAGCCCGCTGGCATCCGGTAGAGAGCAAACGTTGTTGTTTCGGCAACACCACGAATAACATCTGTTGGATTTGCTGTTGGGTTGATCGATGGGCTGAGTAATTCGACTGCTAATTGACCGGTTACGCCACATGGTACATCAATGCGCACAATTGATGCACCCTCATTGGAACCGTAGAAATTCCAGTTGTAGGCAGTATAATTGGGACCGGCCGTTTGCAATGCGGTTGGGTTCTGCGTGAGTAAAACCGCCTCCGCATCGACAATCGTGACCGTGGCAATTGCCGGGTCACCCAGAGTCGCACCGCCGGTCGGATTACTCAATTCGACTTGAACCGTCTCAAATGGCTGATCGTCAGCACTGTTATTCCATATCTGGATTGTGAACGTCTGACTTGTTACACCCGGTGCAAACGTGAGCGTACCATTCGTCGGTACGTAATCGTGCGTGGGCTGCGAGCCATCACCAGGTTGAGCCGTGCCGCCAGTTCGCGTTGCATAATCAACTGTGACCAGTGTGGTATACGCTCGACTCAGCGTCACTGTCAGCGTAGCTGAAACACCGCTCTCTTGCACAACAACGTCACTGCTGGCAAACCGAATCGCAGGTGGATCATCATCAAGGATGATGCCGACCCCAAGGCCATCGCTAATGACCAACGTCTCATCGGTCACAATACTCGTCGGCTGACCAGGTAATGTCGCCCGCGGATTACTCAAACTGACCGTGAAAAATTCATCGTCTTCGGCCAGGGTATCACCGATCACGCCAATCGGTAGCGTCGCCTGCAATAAGCCGGCAGGTATGGTGAGCGTTCCCGACGCAGAGTTATAATCCAGACCAGCGGTAGCTGTACCATCATTTGTTACATAGTCGATCAGGACATCGCGATCCGAAACCCGATTCAGACGCACAATAAAGTTGCTGTTGGAGACTCCACTATCACCTTCAAACCGCACGACATCTTCAATACTTATGCGTACCGGCTCGTTATCGCGGTTGATCACAGTTACACTGTTCGGCGTCGGCGAGAGGCCATTGTAGAAGGGATCGGTACTGATAGCAGGCGCAAACTGGACAGTGAACGGTTGATGACCATCTTCAAGCGAATCATCAACGCCGCTTACGATAAACACCGCGTCAGTATTCCAGTTCGTATTGTCGAAGATGACACTAGGCGGCGCTACATTCCCTTCGGTTAGATCACTAACTGAGATACTGACCTGTACATTTGCGGTAGGCTGGCTGGTCAGACGCAGTCTGATTGTGATACTGTCGCCGTTTTCCGACACAATCAACGGGGCTGCTGGAACAGTAACAACAAAGCCTGCGGTATCGTTGTCGAGAATGGTGAGGGCAAGCGATGGGCCACTTAACCCGTTGTAGAACGAATCGGTACTGCTTGCCTGATGAGTGATAGCGACCGTCTGCACAGCTTCAGCGATTGCATCTTCGGGCACGGAGATTGTGACGGTCTGCGGTGTATTCCAATTCGTTGCGGTAAAGGTAAGTGTGGTCACCGGGCTACCATTCACCAACACCGCACCCTGACCGTCAATTGTCACCGTAACGGCTGCCGTGGGTTCCGTAGCCAGAGCCACAGTGTAATTGACACTACCACCTTCGGTGACGGTAAGGGTCGTAGTGCTGAGAAGAATCCCCGGAATATCATCATCAGTAACGGTTACAGGTAGCGTACTGTTTAAACCGTTGTAAGGCGGATCGGAACTAGTCGTAGCGTGCAATATGGTACGATTACGTGGCGGGCGAGTAATCTGATCGACATTGGGTTCGAGTACGCTCACCGTTTGCGCACTATTCCAGTTCGCTGCGGTAAAGGTCAGCGTAGTGGTTCCACTGCCGTTCACCAGCAAATATCCCTGACCGTCGATGGTCACGCTCAACGGAGCGAGCGGTTGACTGGTTAGCCTGACCTCATAGGTACCAGCGATACCTTCGGTTACTGTCAGTGTGGTTGGGGTAAAACTTAGCCCGGCAGTATCGTTCTCCTGCACCACCACCCGCACCAGCCGGTCGGCCAGTGCATCGTACACCGGGTCGCTACTACTCGCCACCTCGTGCCGCAGATCGAGGTCGTAGGTCGTGGTCAACGTCTCGACCACGTTGTCATCAATCGCCTGCACCGTGACCGTTTGCGCCGTATTCCAGTTCGTCGGCGTAAAGGTCAACGTCAACGTCGGCTGACCGTTCAGCAGCAGTTGACCACTGCTCCCCACCAGCGGCGATGCCGCGCTTACCAGCTCCGGCGTAATGGTGACCGTTACATTCGCCAGAGGTTGGCTTGCCAGGCGCACCGTATAGCTCGCCGCTGGCCCACCCTCGGCTACCGTCAGGCTGGTCGGCGTGATAATCAGCCCCGCCGTATCGTTCTCCTGCACCACCACCCGCACTAGCCGGTCGGCCAGTGCATCGTATACCGGGTCGCTACTACTCGCCACCTCGTGCCGCAGATCGAGGTCGTAGGTCGTGGTCAACGTCTCGACCACGTTGTCATCAATCGCCTGCACCGTGACCGTTTGCGCCGTATTCCAGTTCGTCGGCGTAAAGGTCAACGTCAACGTCGGCTGACCGTTCAGCAGCAGTTGACCACTGCTCCCCACCAGCGGCGATGCCGCGCTTACCAGCTCCGGCGTAATGGTGACCGTTACATTCGCCAGAGGTTGGCTTGCCAGACGCACCGTATAGCTCGCCGCTGGCCCACCCTCGGCTACCGTCAGGCTGGTGGGCGTGATAATCAGCCCCGCCGTATCGTTCTCCTGCACCACCACCCGCACCAGCCGGTCGGCCAGTGCATCGTACACCGGGTCACTGCTACTGGCCACCTCGTGCCGCAGATCGAGGTCGTAGGTCGTGGTCAGCGTCTCGACCACGTTGTCATCAATCGCCTGCACCGTGACCGTTTGCGCCGTATTCCAGTTCGTCGGCGTAAAGGTCAACGTCAGCGTCGGCTGACCGTTCAGCAGCAGTTGACCACTGCTCCCCACCAGCGGCGATGCCGCGCTTACCAGCTCTGGCGTAATAGTGATCGTTACTGCGGCTAACGGACGGGTTGCCAGACGCACTGTATAGCTCGCCGCTGGCCCACCCTCGGCTACCGTCAGGCTGGTGGGCGTGATAATCAGCCCCGCCGTATCGTTCTCCTGCACCACCACCCGCACCAACCGGTCGGCCAGTGCATCGTACACCGGGTCGCTACTACTCGCCACCGCGTGTCGCAGGTCGAGGTCGTAGGTCGTGGTCAGCGTCTCGACCACGTTGTCATCAATCGCCTGCACCGTGACCGCCTGCGCCGTATTCCAGTTCGTCGGCGTAAAGGTCAACGTCAACGTCGGCTGACCGTTCAGCAGCAGTTGACCACTGCTCCCCACCAGCGGCGATGCCGCGCTTACCAGCTCTGGCGTAATAGTGATCGTTACTGCGGCTAACGGACGGGTTGCCAGACGCACTGTATAGCTCGCCGCTGGCCCACCCTCGGCTACCGTCAGGCTGGTGGGCGTGATAATCAGCCCCGCCGTATCGTTCTCCTGCACCACCACCCGCACCAACCGGTCGGCCAGTGCATCGTACACCGGGTCGCTACTACTCGCCACCGCGTGCCGCAGATCGAGGTCGTAGGTCGTGGTCAACGTCTCGACCACGTTGTCATCAATCGCCTGCACCGTGACCGTTTGCGCCGTATTCCAGTTCGTCGGCGTAAAGGTCAACGTCAACGTCGGCTGACCGTTCAGCAGCAGTTGACCACTGCTCCCCACCAGCGGCGATGCCGCGCTTACCAGCTCCGGCGTAATGGTGACCGTTACATTCGCCAGAGGTTGGCTTGCCAGACGCACCGTATAGCTCGCCGCTGGCCCACCCTCGGCTACCGTCAGGCTGGTTTGGCTAAGGATAAGGGCAGCGTTATCGTTTTCGATGATCGTCACCGGCAACAACGATGGTGGAAGCGCGTTGTACATCGCATCACCGGCGCTGGTTGCAGTATGACGTAGGTGAACAAGATAGGTCGTGGCCGGATCGAGCGCTTCATCGATCTGGTCATCGATCACTTGCACATTAACAAGCTGTGGCGTATTCCAATTATCTGGCGTGAACGTCAGAGTCAGGGTTGCCGAGCCATTGAGACGAACCTGATCATTACTTCCGATCAATGGCGAAGGTGGTACAACAATTTCGGGTGTAATAGTGATTGTAACCGGTGCAACAGGACGACTATTGAGACGAACGCTATACGAAGCAGTTGCCCCTTCATTCAGTGTCAGATTCGCCGGTGTTAGCACAATACCGGCCAGATCGTTATCAATGACAGTGACTGCAACATTCGCTGTCAGGCCATTGTAGAAGGTATCGGTACTACTTGCGCTATGCGTAATCTGCACAACCTCGCTGATACCTTCATCAATGTCATCATCGAGAGCTTGTACACGCACTGTTTGAAAAACATTCCAGTTGGTTGGAGTAAAGAACAGAGTTATCGGTGCCGGTGTGGTCTGGCCATCAAGTAAGACCTGTGTTGACGGTGTAATAGTCACGACCACATTTGCTGTTGGCTGCGTTGCCAGACGCACGGTATAACTTACCGCTGGCCCACCTTCGGCTACTGTCAAACTGAAGGGTAAGGTGACAATAGCCGCCACATCGTTGTCGGCGATCCGCACGCTCAGCACAGGCAGACTCAAACCCTGATAGAAGGGATCGGTACTAGTTGCCGTATGACTCACCGATCCCGGATGAGGGGTTGCCTCGGCAATCCGATCATCGATCGCCTGCACAGTCACTGTTTGCGGAGCGGCCCAATTATCCGGCGTAAAGATGAGAGTTGGGGGTATTGTCGTTACCTGAACGCCGGTAAGCGTAATCGTCACCGGTGCTGTCGGACGGCTGTTCAATCTAACGGTATAGGTACCATCTGGGCCACCTTCGGCTACATCAACAACCGACGGTTGGACAACGATACCGGCCTGATCGTTATCCTGGATGGTGAGCGCATAGGTATCTGGTGAACCGATCGTGGCATTAACCGCCGATGTAAGCCGAACAATGACCGTCTCATCAGCTTCATCTTCAGGATCGTCAATAATCGGGATCAGTAAACGGGCAGCACTAGCTCCTGCCGGTATCACAATTGTGCCCGCACGGAGACCGTGATCGTCTAGAGAGGCTGTACCGGTGACGGTATAACTCACCTGGGCATCAACCGCCGAGACCGGCTCCAGGCGGATGGTCACGGCAGCCAGACCATCACCTTCATCTATGATACCGGCAGCACTGACAAAACGGACTACTGGTGGTGGACTGGTATCGACAATCGTAACAGTTGCAGTACCGGGAATACCGATAAAACCACCTTCTGGATTGAGTAAGCGTAGTCTGAATGTCTCGGCAGGTTCGTAGAGGTCATCAGCGATGATACGAACGGTAAATGTTTTTTGCTGTTCACCGACTGCAAAAACTAACACCCCATTGGTAGGGAGATAATCGACATCGGGCAATGCACTACCGGCAATCGTTTCATACCGCACGCGCACCGTCTGCTCGGCAGGCGAGCCAAGGCGAACCGTTACCGTCAAGGTACCTGCATTTTCATTGACGCTTATATTCTCATTAGCAAAAAAGAAGATCGACTCGCCAGGGCGCGGGGTCGGGGTACTGGTTGGTACCGGTGTTGCTGTCCGCGTTGGCGTGGCAGTACTTGTCGGTATCGCGGTAACGACACGAGTTGGCGTCACTGTTGGCGTTGCCGTAGCAGTACGGGTTGGCGTCGCCGTGGGTGATGGTAGTGACGTTGGTGGCGGTGGTGGCGGCGGAGGTGGAGAAGTTACAATCGGCGTTGGGGTCAACGTTGGCAATGGAGTGCGCGTAGGCGGTACTGTGCGAGTAGGTGTGGCCGTCCGGGTCGGGGTCGCGGTTGGCAATGCGGTCGGTGTATTTGTCGGAGTCGGAGTAGGGGTACGGGTAGCTGTTGGCGTGGAGGTCGCCGTAGCAGTCGGTATGGCAGTCGGCGTAGGTGTTGCGGTGGGCACCTCGATAACCACAACCGGTACGTCCTCTATCTGATCAGGTTCAGGGGTCTGTACTGGAGTTGGACTCTCATCAGGTACAATGATACTGGGATTAATCGGTGGCAATTGCAGCCCACCACCCCAGGGACTGTAATCAACCCGACCAGTATTGAAATCACCACTAAACCACTCCATACGTGGGGCGACCTGATTGATCATCAGATTGATGACCAACGAAATCAACCCCAACAGGAGGAGGAGCGCAGCGAGAATCAGCCAGGGTAACGGTTGTTGCCAACGATCATACCTAAGCAGCCGATTCCATGCGGGTTGCCGGTTTTTCAGGAGTGGTGGTATCATCGGCGTACCGTAATGTAAAGAAGAATGTACTGCCCTGTCCTGGTGTGCTTTCGACGCCAATCGTGCCACCCAAGCGCTCGATCAGTTGCTTACAAATCGCCAGACCAAGCCCAATACCGCGTTCACTCGAGTTAATCCCTTCGTTAACCCCTTCACCGCGGAAAAAGCGCTCAAAGATTTGCTCGTGGAGATGATGCGGTATCCCGCGACCGGTATCACTTACCTCAATGCGTAGCGCATCGCGTTGGGGAATGGCACAAACCGTAATCCTTCCGGTGTCGGTATACCGCCGCGCATTATCGAGCAATTGAAGCGTGATAGTACGTACATGCTCGGCGTCGGCCAGCACTTTTGGCAACTTCTTCGGCAGCTCAACTTCGAGCTGTAATCCTTTCGCTTTAATCGGCCCACGAACCTGCCAAATTGCATCTTCAATCGGCGGTTGTACATCGATAGGCTCGATAACAGACCTAAGTGTTCCGGAGTCGAGATTAGCAATGGTGATTGCATTGCTAATCAGCGTCGTCATATTATTTGCCTGCAAGCGAATGGCTTCCACAAAAGATTTCTGTTCATCAGCGAGCGGACCGGCCAGACCACGCGCCAGGAGATCAGCATTTCCGCGAATCACCGTTAGCGGTGTACGCAATTCATGCGAAATCGTACCGATAAAGTTTGTCTTTGCCCGATCAACCATCACCTCCTTGGTGAGATCTTGCAGGATGGCGACATAGCCCAACAAGTGGCCGTTATCCTCACGCACTTCGGCCACTGAAAGTCGGATAATATAATTGCCAAGCGAATACAGATCGTGCGCCCGTTGATCACCAAACCCAGGTACACCTTCGGTCAATGGCGTAAGTGGCAAGTCACTCAAGCGTTTGGGAAAAGAAGCATCTTCTGCCAGGCCAAGCAAGCGACGGGTTGCGCGGTTGATTGAACGAATTTCACCCTGAACATCGGTAAAAATAATACCGTCAGTAATACTCTCGACAATTGCCGCCCGTTGGCGCGCCTCAGCCCGCACCTTAGCAATAAGCTCAACCAGAGAATCGGTCATGCGGTTAAAATGTCGCGCCAGCTCGCCGATCTCATTTTGAGAAGATACTCGTGCGCGCCGCTGAAGATCACCGTCCACAATTGCACGAGCAGTTTCTGCCAACTCCTCAAGCGGTCGCGTAATGCGTTGAGTGACCCACAAGCCAATGACAGCGATCGTCAACCCCAGGCCAAGCGTCACGACTGCCAACAGTGGACTAATGTTATTCCACGACAGCAGTACTTCTTCCCGAGCACGAACAGTCGCCAGAATACCAACCCGACTACCACGGATCGTTAACGGCACGTATGCCAATTGATATTCCTTACCATCAATGGTTTCAACGGTAAAGAGTGATTGTCCGTATAGGTCAGCATTCTTTTCTATCAGTTTTGTCACCACATCCGATCTCAACGATGGTGGCCGAACAAGACTACTAAATGTGCTGGCAATAGTCGCGCCATCCTTATCGTATAGGATAATCCCATCCAGTCGTGCCTGTTTGAGCATCTCATTGAGCAGTTTATCGAGCCGATTGGCTACAATCAGCCCGCCAACCACCTCTTCACCCTGGCGTACTGGTGTGATAGTAGCCAGATACACTGTTTGCGTATTGCTAAATTGGATCAGACCGGCATACTTGTCACCGCGTTCGTCGGCCTTACCCTGTAAAACAAGGGAAGTGAACCAGGCACTGCTAAGGTCAGATGAAGCATGGGTGATATACTCGTTGTTGGTTGCCTCAGGTAGACGTTCGAAATCGGCGATAGTGCGGCCATCACGGCCAAAGGCGATCAAGCGATCAAGGCGGACATCAATTCGTTGGATACCCTGACGAAAGAATGGATCAAGCGCTCTGCGCAAACCGTCGCGATCGTCGGACGCAAAGGCTTCAGCAACAGCCGGCGCATTAATACTGTCGTTCCGCTGGGCAAAAGCGACTTCGCGCAAAAAACTAAGGTTAGCCTGTTCTTGTACAAAAAAAGTATCGTTGACCGTCCTGGTTGCTGCGGCTAACTCATTATCAAAACGATCTTGTTGCTGCCGGGCAAGGAAAAACGCAACAATTGATAGGCCCACGATGGAGACTAAGACCGCGAGGACGAGGAAGGGGCCAATGATCTGATATTTGAGTTGGCTTTGCAGCTCCTTTATTAGCCGCCTCATAACAACCTACCCGGCACAAGGAGGTCTGTCGCTGATCAGCGAAAAGGATGTGAGTCACAGGAATTGTTCCATCGGTCCCAATCATGAACAGGCTCACAAACTCTAGCGCTCACCAATAGTATAAGACAGGTTGTTGCGCTTGCGAATACCTTTTTAATGGCAAACGGTTAACAGTTTATTTATATAGGCACATAAAGCCATTAATACAATCGGTAATAGTACAATCTGGCGTATGAGATGTTATTATCTGCATGAAAGCCAGCTTTTGCTGTATCAGTACTCTTGCAAACAACCGTGCTATAATACCGATGTATTGTGGTATTCATCCGTTATTCATCTTTACAGAACGCATGCATCTACACTTTCTTGGTACCGGTACATCAATGGGAGTTCCCGTAATTGGCTGCGATTGCCCAATCTGCACCTCATCGGATCCTCGTCATCACCGATTACGTACCTCGGCCCTGGTGCGAAGCCACGGTTTACATATTCTCATCGATGTCGGTCCCGATTTTCGGATGCAAGCGCTACGAGCAAACCTGCGTCGCATCGATGCGATACTACTTACCCATGCCCATTTCGACCACGTCGCCGGTATCGACGACCTGCGTCCATTCTGTATGCGCCAGGGAACGCTGCCAATCTACGGGAGTGCACAAACGCTGGCTGATGTACGGCAACGCTTTGCGTATGCCTTCGATGACACTTCCCAAGGCTCCTCGCGCCCGTCGATTACCCTTCATACGATTGAGGGGCCTTTTCAGATCGGGCCTTTGACGGTACTTCCGCTTGCCATTCCCCATGGCACCTGGACGATTACTGCCTATCGGATCGGACCATTGGGCTATGTCACCGATGCCAGCGCTATTCCGCCGGCGGCTATGGAGGCCCTCCGCGGTGTGCAAGTGCTGGTGCTCAATGCGTTACGTGCAGAACCACATCCAACCCACCTCTCGATTGCTGAGGCAGGTGAAGTTGCCCGAATAATTGGCGCTCCACGTACATTTCTCGTCCATATGACGCATACGGTCGATTATCGGGCCGATTATGGTCTACCTTCGGGCGTTACCTTTGCTTACGATGGGCTTGAAATTGAAATCTAAAAACCGAGATGATTCGATTTGCTATTGATGCGCGGTTGCATGCTTACCGGCAAGGCGGTATTACCCACTATACACGTAGCCTGATCAAGGCTATGATCCCCTTGCTGGCAGACGATGAGGAGCTACTTGTCCTTGAACACGTGCGATCCCGCATCCCGCTGGTACCAATCGCACGTCGTACACATCTGTTGACCCCACCGCATCATCGTCTTGAGCAAATCTGCTTACCGATTGAAATCACGCTCCGTCGTCCCACGCTGTTACACAGTCCCGATTTTATTCCACCCTTCTTACGCCCCTGCCCGGCAGTCATTACGATCCACGACCTGGCCTTTCTGCACTTTCCGGAGATTCTCGACCAGGCAGCGCGACGTTATTACGGTCAGATTCAGCGCGCTGCAACTAGTGCCGAGGCCATTATCACCATCTCACAGGCAACGCGGGATGACATTATTGATCGCCTTGGCGTTCCACCAGAACGGATTACGGTTATTTACGCGGCAGCCGATGAGCGGTTTCAGCCATGGTCATTACCGCCTGGTGCTACGCGAACCATTGATGGGAAAACACTCACTGCCGATACCTTTATGCTCTTCGTCAGCACGATTGAACCACGCAAAAATATTCCTACGCTGTTGCGCGCACTACGCATTTGTTGCGACCGTAGACCATCTACCAACTATCACCTGGTGTTAGCCGGGGCACGAGGCTGGCTTGATCAACCAATTCTGGAACTGATCGGTGAGCTAGGTCTAAGTGACCGCATTACACGGGTCGGTTTTGTTGGCGGCGATGATCTGCACTGGTTATATGCAGCCTGTCGTCTTTATCTCAACCCGTCGCGCTATGAAGGGTTTGGGCTACCGGCGCTCGAGGCTCTGGCCTGCGGCGCACCGGCCATTGTCTCTGATACCAGCAGCTTCCCTGAAGTCGTTGGTGATGCAGCCTGGCTGGCGCCACCTCTTGATCCGATTGCCTGGGCCGACCTGATCGAGCACCTCTGGCACGATGAGGCAACAAGACGCGATCTCGCTCGACGTGGGCCACAACAGGCTGCCCGCTTTTCGTGGACAACAGCGGCCAGGCAGACCTTACACCTCTACCGACAAGTGATCGGACGAGATGAGTAACAATCAACTCGGATGAGACAAACTTTGCTGAAGCAGGGTCGCACCGGAACAGAGCCGGTAGGACAACCGCGTCGGTCATCCTACCGGCAGGAACCGTTCAGATCAAAGGACACGTCTCACTCGTACCGCTCATCCAAATCAGCCTGGAGCAGGGGATGCAAATGTGTTGCCGCTAACCAGGCCTCGATGCCTACCGGCGGTGAAATACCTCGTTCGGAAATAATCCCAGTCAGCAGATCGAGTGGTGTGCGATCGGCATAGGCGGTATGCACCGTAATACCTGGGGGCACATCTGACCAGACCTGATGCGACACCATCGGAAACTGTTGGGGTAAGCGGTACCCTGGCGGTAATAGCTTCTCACTTGAACAAAGCGTATAAAACGGCACACTCATCGCGTGGGCTGCCAGAGCCAGCGGATACGTACCCACGCGGTTGATTAAACCTTCACTCCCGATCAAATCAGCCCCGACCAAAACAAGATGACACTGCGCAACGTGTGTAGCCGCCGAAGCATCGGTTATCAAGGTCGTGTGAATACCACTGGCTGCTAATTCTCCGGCTAACATACGGCCCTCGCCAATCGGCCGACTCTCGGTACAAATCACCCGCGGCCGACGACCGGCGCGTTGAGCGTGGCGCAATGCGGCACGTACTGTTGTACTCCGACCAATTGTCAAAATAACAGCTTCTTCACCGATCAAGCGCAACGTCGTTTCAGCAATTGCTGCCTCATGCACATGGAGACGACGACGAAAGTCGTTTGTCGTTTCATCAACAAAACGCAACGCCGTTTCACAATCGGTTGCTTCTTCTAACCGCCAGAGCAAACCGTTAACCAGATTCACCAATGGCGCCATCGTTGGGTGGCTACGAATTAATGCTCGCCCAACGGTCAGAATCTCACGTTGCACATCGGCGTGATCGGCCATCGGACGACTACGTACTGCCCGTGCCAGAATCCCCGCACACTTTTGGGCAATTTCCACTGCGCCTGAGACCGTATCGGCCGCAATCTCGGCAACGGATCGGGCGATAAATGGATCCATGGGATTTCCTGTACCGGTATTCAATGTATCTGATAATGCCCACCTGTCGAATCTTACCATAGGACAATCAGGCGGTGCTGAGAAGAATCAATCCGTTCGCCGGGGAGGGAGATTACGCAACAGTTCAGCCAGTTGCGGAATTGAAAAGGGCTTAGAAAGCAATCTACCGTGTAGTTGCTCTTTCTGATGAGGTTTGAGGGTACTCAGCGTGTCACCACTGATAAAAATGATACGCTCAGCTAGATGCGGATATGAACGCCGAATCTCTTCACTTAGATCGAAACCGCTCTTCTGGGGCATTCGGAGATCGGTTATCACCAGGTCATACGGATGGGTTGCTAATTCACGAAGCGCAGAATCAACATCGCTCACTACTGTGGTTTGATGACCAAGTTCGCCAAGCAAGCGCTGAAGCATGCGGAGTACTGGTTCCTCGTCATCGACGACCAGTACTCGTTGTTGCGGGCCACTCTCGGCATCAGTCGCTGTCGCTGTCGACGATGGCGTTGGGGCACCAGCCGATGCCTCAACAATCGGGAGGCGAATAAAAACGGTTGTCCCCACCCCTTCGCGACTCTCGATCCAGATTTGCCCCTGATGTTCCTGAATGATGCCGTAGCAGATAGAAAGACCTAAACCGGTACCCTGACCGACCGGCTTGGTCGTAAAGAATGGATTAAACACCTTATCGAGATATTGAGCAGGAATACCAATACCGTTATCAGAGATAGAAACTTCAATATACCGACCATCAGCCGCTTCGTAACGTCTGGTACGTATCGTCAGAATACCCGAACCACGCTCGTTCATAGCCTGACGGGCATTGGTGATCAGATTGAGTAACACTTGCTGTAATTGATGGGGATCGGCAACCGTCGATGGTAATTCAGGATCGAGATCGAGTTGAACCGTAATATTATCAACGCGCAACTGATAAGCTTGCAGGGCCAATGTACTCTGGATGACTTCGTTGATCTGAGTTGCCAGACGTTCAGGTTGATGTTCACGGGCAAACATCAGCAAATTCCGCACGATACGCCCAGCACGCTCGGCCTGTTGCCGGATCTGTTCAAGATCGGCGCGAATCTCCTCGTTGAGTGTGCGATTGCGCAGCAGTAATTGGGCATAGCCTGAAATACTCGTCAGCGGATTATTAAGCTCATGGGCTACACCGGCTACCAGTTGACCAAGCGCCGACAATTTATCAGACTGAATAAGCTGTTGTTCCAACCGCCGACGCTCAGTCAGATCACGCCCAATACAGACAATCATCGGTTGATCGTTAGCATCAAGCCGCTGAGCGTTTAGCTCAACCGTTGCCAACTCATACGCTGTCCGCTGCAACGAGATGGTGAATGGTGGCTGGGGCAACCCTTGTGCAACACGCTGTAGTGCCTGAGCAATTGTCGGCCATTCCTGTGGTAAACACCAACGCTGTAACGGCTGACCGACCAAATCATCAGGCGTCATGGCAAGAATCTGCGCGCTACGCTGGTTACCGCTGATGATTCGCCAATTGGTATCGAGGAGCAACACCATATCAGACGCATTAGCAAAGATTGTTCGATAACGCGCCTCGCTACTCTGAACTGCCTGATACAGTCGCGAGTTTTCAAGTGCAATTGCTGCGTAGTCGGCCAGCGCAGCCAGTAAATACTGGTCACTATCACTGAAAGCTCGATTACTCCGCCGATTATTGACCACCAGCACACCGATAATCCGATCACCTACTTGCAACGGTGTCTGCAACGTCGCCTGCACAACCATGGTCGCCGTAATGGCAATCGGTTCGTCGGTCATTCCTCGATGCAAGCGCAACGATTTACCACTCCGCACCACCTGACCGACAAACGAATCGGCGACTGGAAGACGCAGCCGGTCAAGCGACTCCACTGCTACATTCCGCAGGGCGAGCGGTATCAATTCATGCTTTTGCTCGACATACTGAAAGAGTATCCCTTCATCGGCCTGCGTCATGTACACTGCTGCTTCGACGATTCGATCAAGCAGTTGACGCTGATCCATCAATGTCGTCACCGACTTACCAACGCGAGTCAAAACGGTCAACTCTTGCACGCGCTGCTGCAAGAGCTGGAGTAAGCGATCACGTTCCCGTTGCAAACGACGTTCCCGCAACGCCTGATCGATAACTTCACGGGCTTCGTTATCGGAAAACGGCTTGATCAAGTAATTACGAGCACCGAGCCGAAATGCCTCAACGGCTATCATCTCGGAACCGTGGGCAGTCATCAAAATAACCGGAACATCAATCCCTTCTTGTGTTAAGATGCGTAGAAAATCAAGCCCGTTCATATCGGGCAGTTGGAGATCGAGCAAGATCAAATCTGGCAAACGAGCGCGCAACCGTTCAAGACCGCTCTTCGCAGTAAGCGCAATTGCCGCTCGATAGCCAAGTTCTGGAAGCACCGTCTGCGCCAGCATCCGGCTGACGTGCTCGCTATCATCAATAACAAGGATCTCTTCCATGGTGAAGAGCCTGAGTGTATCTTAGTACGAATTAGGACGTCGGTTTGGTGATAATTAGCAAGTTTCAACAGCCGACTCTAGGGTAAAATTGTACACGGAAGCTACGCTTACTGCAACCTTGTAAAGGATAACCATGGAAGCGGAGACACGGCGAGTTGTCACGACGCTCGGTGATATTAATGTCGATCTCGGCTTTTTGTTGCCGCACTTTCCCCGCGAAGGCGACGACAACCCGGCAATGGCCGTTCATTGGGGTGGGGGAGGTGCCGGGCTGAACATGGCAGTGGCAGCCGGGCGGCTGGGTGCAATCCCGTATGTTATTGGTCGGGTGGGTAACGATCTGGCCGGCTCATTTGCATTGCAGATAGCACGTATGCATGGGGTGCAGGTCAGCGCTGTACAGGTTGATCCTGGTACAACCACTGGCTTGTGCGGCGTGATTGTTACTCCTGGCGGGCAGCGTAGCTTTCTCAGCTTTCGTGGAGCCAACGTCTTCTGTGACACATCGACCATTACCCCGTCATTGATCCGCTCAAGCCGATTACTGCTGGTTGGCGCCCATGCATTGCTTGACGATCCACAGCGCTCAACCGCACTACAGGTAATGGAGATGGCGATTGAGCAGGGGTGTCCAATCGTTCTTGATCTTTGCTTACCGGCAATTCGAGTCGCACGCCGCTTGATCGTTCGTCTCTTACCACAGTTGTGGTTGCTAACGATGAATGAAGACGAATTGCGGGTACTATTACCAGGACAAAGCATCGCCCAGGCCATCGATAGTTTAATTGGGGCCGGCGTCCACCACGTGGCCATTAAACGTGGTGCCCAGGGGTGCAGTGTCGCCAACAACGAGGGGCGACGGCTTGATGTCCTACCTCCTGCCGTGCCAGTCGTGGATACAACCGCGTGTGGTGATGCGTTTAGTGCGGCGTATGCGTGGGGTCTGACTCACGGTCTCGATCTCTCGCAAAGTGCGACACTCGCGAATCTTGTCGCTGCCCTGACTGCCACTCGTCACGGTGCTGTGGAAGCAATTCCTGCTACCGATGAGATTCGTAATCGATTGAGCGACACGATTGTCAATCGACTCTGGCCATCTGGCTCATAGGTAAAGTAAGGAGCTTGTTGATGCCACCACTCTGGAAAGAACAACTTGATCGCTGGCGATTACGCGATCTCCGCGAAATCTTTCGTACTGCCAAGCCGATTATCGGGATGGTCCACTGTTGGCCATTACCCGGTGCCCCTGGCTATACCGGTTACGGAATGCAAACCATTATTGATCACGCCATCCGTGATGCCGAAGCACTGGCTGAAGGTGGATGCGACGGGTTGATCGTCGAAAATATGTGGGATATTCCCTTTCGAGCTGGCCCACACGTGCAACCAGAGAGTATTGCCGCACAGGCGGTCGTAGCCTACGCTGTGCGCCAGGCTGTCCCCGAATTACCGCTCGGTATCAATCTGGTTCACAACGGTGGGGTATCTCTGTTGGGAATTGCGATTGCTGCTGGTGCCAGCTTTATTCGCGTCTGTATGTTCACCGGTGCCGGAGTCTGGGATGCCGGCAGTTGGGATGAAGGCTGCGCTGCCGATCTGATGCGCCGACGCAAGGAGTTGCATGCAGAGTCGATCAAGATTTTTGCCGATGTAGATAAAAAACATTCAGTCCGCTTTCCGGGTATCGATCTGGCAACACACATCGAATGGACGCGCTTTTTCGGCGCTGATGCCCTCATTATCTCTGGTCGGATGACCGGTGATGCGCCGGATATAGCTAAAGTACAACAGGCCCGCGCACTGGCCGGTGATACCCCTATCCTCCTCGGTAGCGGTACTAACGAACAGAATATTGCCGCTTTTATGCAGGTGGCTGATGGTGTCATTGTGGGTAGTAGTATCAAACAGGATGGTGATATTGCCAATCCGGTTGATGTTGCGCGAGTACGGCGATTTGTCGCAGCGGCTCGTCAGAGCGGATAGGGTGCGTCAGAGGAATAAGGATAGCCCATCTCCGGCAGAGCACTGCCATTCGGGGCGGCTGAATAGTACTTTTGGACTATTTGTCAATAGTACCATTCTCAATGCGCGATAGGACTATCACCCTATTGCGGGGATGGCTGTTACCAGCTATGATGAGGAAGGACGGTAAAATATTTTCACATTTTGCTTCTACCGTTCCGTCTGTTCAGGCTGTTAGCAGGCGTGGCAAGGTATAGCTACCGTCAACCTATCATTTAGCTAACGTTCTACCTTCAATCAGCCAGACATTGTTGCACCGTTCTTACCTGTAGACTCTTGCTACGACAAAGAGATTTTCATCTTACAGTACGTTGTTCGGTAAATCAATCAACAGCCTGAACAAATTACACACCCCGCTTGTTTGCGGGGTGTTTTATTTGGGAAAGGAATGAACAATGAGCGTGGTTCTGGCGGCCACTCATCATGACCCCGATGGACGACTCTACCAACAGATGGTGCGCACCTTTACAGCACTGAAACTGTACTTTGATGGGATCGCGGTGCTGCTCACGCCCACCAGTGTGCCAATGACGCGATCCTGGCTGGAACGGGCGGAAATTGCGCTGAAGGTAGCGCCGATGAACGAACCAATTGGTCATTTACATCTTGGGCGCTGGCGACGTGGGGCAGTCGAGGTAGCATTACAGGAATTTCCCACTGCCGATTGGTTTTTGTTTTGTGATCTTGATCGAGTTCTGCACTGGATCGAATACTGGCCTGATGAACTGCGCATCATGCTCGATGATCTGTTGGCAGCTGATGTGACGGTCTTTGGACGCACGCCAAGGGCACTCGCCACTCATCCACAAGCGCAGGTCGCCACCGAATCGTTGGTGAATGAGGTTTTTCGCCGCACTACCGGACAAGCCTGGGATGTGATGGCCGCTGCCCGTGGCTTATCGCGACGCGCCGCAACACTAATTACCACCGCCAGTCGTGATGATAGTATTGGCGCCGATTGCACCTGGCTGTTACTGGCCCAACAGTCAGGTCTGACGCTGACGTACCGTGCGACAGAGGGGTTAGAATTCGAGACCCTAGATCGCTATGCTGATGAGGTGGCTGTCTTGGGGAGTGCGCAGGCGTGGCGCGATCGATTTGATGCCGATCCAAGGAATTGGTTGATGCGGATCGATCTGGCACGGACTGCAATTGCGGCGCTGATTGAAAACAGGTGATGGAGCCGCTAGGGGTGTGATACCGTGAGGACGCGGCGATGCCTCGGTTCCGGCCATACACTGTATCACGCGGGCCAGAGGCCCGCGCACCCAGCTAACCACAGACCGATCTGCTGAAGACGGAATTAGGGGCCGTTGCGGCCAGAGGCCCGCGTACCCGAGGTGGGAGCAATGTGATGGAGATGCACCAACTGATAGGCTCCGGCCATACGCCGCCTCACGCGGGCCAGAGGCCCGCGCACCCAGCTAACCACAGACCGATCTGCTGAAGACGGAATTAGGGGCCGTTGTGGCCTGAGGCCCGCGCACCCCAGGTGGGAGGAATGGGATGGAGATGCACCAACTGATAGGCTCCGGCCATACGCCGCCTCACGCGGGCCAGAGGCCCGCGCACCCAGCTAACCACAGAACCTTGCGTCGTATCGCTCCGTTCGTTCACCGGCAAGAAACCATTGCAGCACCAGAGGGCGAAATCTCTGAAAACCCCTGCGCTAAACACCCATTTTTAGGCATCGTAGTACATCATAAACTCGTAAGGATGTGGCCGCAGAGCTAGACCAACAGCCTCTTTGCGCTTGGCTTCAATGTACGTCTCCAGCAGATCGGTGGTAAAGACGTTACCCTTGAGCAAGAATTGATAATCTTGTTCAAGCGCATCGAGTGCTTCGGTCAGTGATCCGGGCGTACTGCGAATATCACCCTTCTCTTCAGGCGACAGCTCGTAGATGTCTACATCGAGTGGTGGTGGCGGTTCGATCTTATTCTGGATACCGTCGAGACCGGCCAACATCATTGCAGAAAAGGCCAGGTAGGGGTTACACATTGCATCAGGTGCCCGGAACTCGATGCGGCGTGCTTTCGGCGATGAACTGTAGGTCGGGATACGGATGGCCGCCGAGCGGTTGCGCACCGAATAGACCAGATTGATCGGTGCCTCGAAACCCGGTACCAGACGGCGGTAGCTGTTGGTGGTCGGGGCACAGATTGCCAGTAATGCTGGTGCGTGCTTGAGAATACCACCGATGTAATACTGCGCTGTCTTCGACAATAGCGCATATTGGGTCTCATCGAAGAAGAGGGGTTCACCATCTTTCCACAGGCTTTGGTGCGTGTGCATGCCTGAACCGTTATCGCCAAAGATCGGTTTGGGCATAAAGGTAGCACTGTAGCCGTGAGCACGTGCGACATTGCGGACAATGTACTTGTATTTCTGTACCTTGTCGGCCATATTGACCAGCGAGTCAAAACGCATGTCGATTTCGCACTGACCGGCAGTTGCTACCTCGTGATGGTGCAGCTCAATTTCGATCCCGATTTCCATCATTTTCAGAATCATTTCCGAGCGAATATCCTGGAGGGTATCGGTGGGAGGTACCGGGAAATACCCCTCTTTGTGACGGATGCGATACCCTTTGTTGCCACCGGGCACCTCAGCACCGGTATTCCAGACCGCTTCCGGGCTATCGATGTAGTAGAAGCCCTGGTTAGCACTCTGGCCAAAACGAACATCACTGAAGAGGAAGAATTCCGCTTCTGGCCCAAAGTAGGCAGTGTCGGCAATACCCGTTGTCTTCAGGTAAGCTTCCGCCTTCTTTGCCACGGTGCGCGGATCGCGTGTGTAGGGCTGGCGAGTAATGGGATCGATAATATCACAAATGAGTACCAGGGTCGGTACGCTGAGGGTCGGATCAATGAACGCTGTTGACGGATCGGGCACCATCAGCATATCGCTCTCGTTGATCGCCTGAAAGCCCTTAATTGACGACCCATCGAAGCCCAGGCCCTCGCGGATCATATCTTCGGTTAAGCGAGACGCTGGCAGTGAATAGTGCTGCCACCCGCCGAAAAGATCGGTAAAACGGGTGTCAACAATCTGAATTCCTTTGGCTTTGATCAGTTCGATTACGCCTTTTGCATCCATCGCCATGAGAGTCTACTCCTTGCTTTACTAGAACGAACGCGGTCCCTAGAACGAACATGGTCCTTAAACAGGGAACGACGCCGTGGCATGTATATGACCAGCGGCGTCGTATTCCTTACTGTTAATGGTTTGGGAAGCAGATGATTCGCGACAAGCGTGGCAGGCAACAGACCTGGTATGTAACCGAATTCTTCCGACAAAACGCAACACTGCTGAAGTCGAAACGAAAACGGTTTCTCAAGCCACCCCAATGTTGGCCATTGCGCCTACGCAGGCAGCGTGCAACATCTGCACCTATCTTTAGTGTACTAACTGAGGATGGGTATTGCTACGGTAAGAGGGTACAATCCTTGCGCTAAGAGGATTGGATGCTTTGTCTAAAGGAGGTCTAAACTGCTCCAACAACCTGGTTGTACGGCTAGAAACCATCGTTTGCCACATCAGTAGGGGCGGGTTGTGAACCCGCCCCTCGCTGACACGGCATCTTTTCGACTTCACGACAGCGGATCAATCAACGTTGGCGGCTTGTCGTTGCCATTCCCATTCTCTTCAGGGTCTTCAACTGACAGAGCAGCAACCCGATCACCGGTGGCCACATTCACTAGCGTTACTCCCTGGGTTGCCCGCCCAAGCCGCGAAACCTCGCTGGCGCTGATGCGCATGACCATACCGCTAGTGGTGATGAAGGTAAGCAACGAATGATCGTGCACGACCGCAGCAGCCGCAACCTCATCTTCGTTGCGAAGCCTGATAGAAATCACCCCACCAGTCGCCCGGCCCTTGACCGGATACTCAGAGAGAGCGGTACGCTTGCCGATCCCACGAGCAGTGACCACCAGCAGATCGGCGCCTTCTTCAGCCAGATCCATGCTGACCACGCGATCACCCTCGGCCAAATTAATACCGATCACGCCGGTTGCTGGACGACCCATCGGTCGCACTTCACTCTGCTCGAAACGGAGCGTCTGACCACGAGCCGTAGTTAGTAAGATGTCTTCGTGGCCGTGACTGACACGAACCCATCCCAATACATCGCCCTCTTCAAGGCCGATGGCAATCAGACCGTTCGAGCGTACCTGGCTATATTCACGCAACTGCGTTCGCTTGATTTTGCCGCGTACCGTTGCCATTACCAGATACTCAGCATCAAACTCACGCACGGCCAGCATCGAAGTAACTTGCTCACCCGGTTCGAGTGACACCAGGTTGACCAGGGGTAACCCTTTGGCAGTCCGTGAACTATCAGGAACTTCATGCGCTTTCAGTTGATACACTTTTCCACGGTCGGTGAAAAAGAGCAGGTTGTCGAGCGAATTACAGGTGAGCAGGTGGCGCACGATGTCTTGTTCACGGGTGAGCATCCCCTTAATTCCCCGACCACCACGACGCTGAGTACGGTAGACATCGGGCAACTGGCGTTTGATATAGCCCCGGTCGGTCAGCGTGATCATCACCCGCACGTCGGGAATCAGATCTTCATCACTCACTTCGCCGGTCACATCGGGAATAATGCGTGTGCGCCGTGGATCACCATATTTTTCCTTAAGACGGGTGAGGTCTTGCTGGATGAGATGTAACACCTTCCGTGGATTAGCCAGAATATCTTCCAGCTCGGCGATAAGCTTGATCACCTCTTGATACTCATCCTCGATCTTCTTACGTTCAAGCGCAGCCAAGCGGCGCAGTTGCAGATCAAGAATCGCCTGAGCCTGGCGTTCGGTAAGCGAGAAGTTACTCATCAGATTATTCCGTGCGCTCTCGGCAGTCCGTGAGTCGCGGATGGTCTGAATGATCGCGTCTAGATTATCGAGCGCAATCTTCAACCCTTCCAGGATATGAGCACGTTCACGGGCACGGGCCAGATCGAACTCAGTGCGTCGGCGAATCACCTCTTGCCGGTGGGTGATGTACTCTTGCAGCAACCGTTTGAGAGTCAGCACGCGAGGCTGGCGGCCATGCTCAACGAGTGCCAACATGTTAATCCCAAAGGTGGTTTGCATCTGGGTATGCTTATAAAGTGCGTTAAGCACCTTCTTCGGTTGAGCATCTTGTTTCAGCAAAATGACCAGCCGCATACCGTTGCGGTCACTCTCATCGCGGACATCGCGAATCCCCTCGATCTTTCGATCCTTGACCAACTCGGCAATACGCTCCTGGAGACGTGCTTTGTTGACCTGGTAGGGAAGTTCGGTAACCACGATCATGAAAGCCCCACGTCCGGCCTCTTCGATGTGGGTTTTTGCCCGTAACGTGATCTGACCGCGACCGGTACTGTAAGCAGCCAGAATGCCCTCGGTGCCCAAGATAAGGCCGGCGGTCGGAAAGTCTGGACCGGGAATAATCTTCATTAACTCCTCAACCGTGGCATCTGGATGATCGATCAGGTAACTGATCGCATCACAGAGTTCATTGAGGTTGTGTGGCGGGATATTCGTTGCCATGCCAACGGCAATCCCAGAGGCACCGTTAAGAAGTAAATTGGGCAAAATTGCCGGCAAGACGACCGGTTCGCGGTAGCTGCCGTCGAAATTATCACGAAAATCGACCGTATCTTTCTCAATCTCACTCAACAACTCTTCAGCAATAGGCGCTAAACGGGCCTCGGTATATCGCATAGCGGCGGGAGGATCGCCGTCGATTGAGCCAAAATTCCCCTGACCGTCGATAAGCGGGTAGCGCATACTCCACGGCTGCGCCATACGGGCCAGGGCATCGTAGACAGCACTGTCGCCATGAGGGTGCATCTTACCGAGTACATCACCGACAATACGGGCACTCTTTTTGTAGGGCTGATTGCTTCGGAAGCCCATATCCCACATACCGTAGAGAATGCGGCGTTGTACCGGTTTTAAGCCGTCGCGTGCATCAGGCAGGGCACGCGAAACGATGACGCTCATCGCGTAACTGAGGTAGGCCGTCCGCATCTCGTTGGTAATGCTGACGGGCCGAACGATGCCGATTTCCATTGTTTGCTCCGTTAGATTGGTTTTAGCGCATTCTTATGCGATGTTCGCCATTTGACATTATACCCGATCCGTGAGGTTCTGTCCAATAAAAGTCGAAAATTTGTTCGATGCCGACGACTATGTTACAATTCTGACAGGAACATCTATCAAAAAGGAGGAGGCATGAGTGCCGGATCACGTCCCTTGAATCGACTGGCACACGAATCCAGTCCGTATCTGCAACAGCACGCCGATAATCCGGTTGACTGGTACCCGTGGGGAGAAGAGGCGCTTGAGCGCGCCCGCCGTGAAGACAAGCCGATCCTGGTCAGTATTGGCTACGCTGCCTGCCATTGGTGCCATGTTATGGCGCATGAAAGTTTTGCCGACCCTGAGATAGCAGCAATTCAAAACGAACATTTTATCAACATTAAGGTTGACCGTGAAGAACGACCCGATCTTGATGCCATTTATATGGCAGCAGCACAAGCTCTGACCGGACGTGGTGGCTGGCCGCTCAATGTCTTTTGTCTACCTGATGGGACACCGTTCTACGCCGGCACCTATTTTCCTCCTGACGCAAAGGCAGCACGGTACCGAATGCCCAGTTGGCGACAGGTGTTGCTCTCGATTGCCGAAGCTTATCGATCCCGGCGTGCCGAAGTCACAGCTTCAGCGCACGAGCTGCTCGATCATATCAGGCTCCTGGCTCGTCCACTTCCGGAGACTGCCCCGCTCGATGAGGCGTTGCTGACCACCGCTGCTGCTCAGATTGGGCGTGAGTTTGATCACCAGTACGGTGGTTTTGGTGATGCGCCTAAGTTTCCCCAGCCGTTGATACTTGAGTTTTTATTACGTGCCCACCTGCGCGGTGATGTTCAGGCTCTGCCGATGCTCCACCAGACGCTCGAGCAGATGGCACGCGGTGGGATGTATGATCAGGTTGGGGGAGGGTTTCACCGCTATAGTGTTGATGACCGCTGGCTGGTACCACATTTTGAGAAGATGCTCTACGATAACGCGCTGTTGGCCGAGATCTACCACCTGGCGGCGCTGGTTACCGGTGATCCGTTCCTCGCCCGCATTGCCGACGAGACCTTCGCCTATCTCCTGCGCGATCTACGCCATCCTGATGGTGCATTCTTTAGCAGCGAGGATGCCGATAGCTTACCGATAGCAGGGGCTGCCCATGCCGAGGAAGGTGCGTTTTATGTCTGGACGCCTGATGAATTGCGTATCGCTCTCGGCGACGATGCAACGCTGGTTGGCGCCTATTATGGGGTAACGCGCCAGGGAAATTTTGAAGGTCGCTCGATTTTACACGTGCCACGTCCGGCAGCCGCAGTCGCGGCGATGCTCGGTGTGTCGGTCAAGCGGTTGGAGGAGACGGTAGCACGTGCACGTCCACTCTTGCGTGCTTTCCGCGAGCGACGACCACGCCCATTTCGTGATGAAAAGATTATTACCGCCTGGAATGCACTGGCGATCCGGGCACTGGCGGTCGCGAGTGCGCGAGTACCGGAATATCTGGGGTTTGCCCGCCAGTGCGTCGATTTTCTCTTGACAAATCTGCGGCGTGCTGATGGTCGATTACTACGAAGCTGGAAGGACGGGCGACCGGGGCCGACTGCGTTCCTCGAAGATTATGCACTACTCTGTGATGCGTTGATCGACCTGCATGCGGCCAGTGGTGAAACACAGTATCTGGCAATTGCCGTTGAACTGGCCGATGCGCTGCTCGATCTCTTTTGGGATGATCAGGCCGGCATGTTCTTTGACACCGGTCGCGATCAACCGGCATTGGTAACTCGCCCACGTGATCTGAGCGACAACGCAACACCGTCGGGTTCATCAGCAGCGGCCTACGCACTGCTGCGACTCTACGCAATAACCGGACGTGAGCTGTATGTGACTCGCGCCCGGCAAGTCCTTGAACAGGCGACGCCAATGTTGAAGCGCTTTCCGCTTGGCTTCGGTCGAATGTTATGTGCAGCCGATATTGCGATTGGCCCAACCCGTGAACTGGCAATTATTGGTCCGCCTGACCATCCTGCCACGCAGGCCCTGGTTGCGGTAGCCCGTGCGGCATACCGGCCACGCCTGGTCATTGCACGAGCGATGCCCGATGACCCAGTTGCGTTGCTCAGCCCACTACTCAGCGGACGCACGATGATCGACGGTCGGCCCACTGCCTATCTCTGTGAGCAGTTTGCCTGTCAGTTACCGGTGACAACCCCTGAAGCACTCCAGGCACAATTGGGTTGAGCATAAGAACCAGACAGACGACAATCGGGGCGGGTTGAGAACCTGCCCCTAACACGGTGAAGGAAGGCATCACGGCCTGGACGGTAGAAATTTGTTATGATTATTCAAGCTCAACAATGGTGACGGCTCTTCTGATAGTTAGGGAACCATCGCGGCATGCACATTCTTCACCTCGTTCAACTCTACTGGCCAGCACCAAGCGGAGCAGCGCGTTATTTCCAAGAGATCGGAGCACGGCTGGTAGCTGAAGGCCATCGGGTTACTGTACTGACGACCGATGCCTTCGATCTTGAACATCTCTGGATGGCCGGAAAACGGCGGATTAGTGAGCCAACCGGTGAGCACGATGGCGTGATGGTTCGACGGTTGGCCGTTCGACGTTTACCCGCATCGGTGATGCTCTACCCGGTCATTCGGCGGCTAATGGTTGAGTTAGGGCGTGTCGGGCGACCTGCGATCCCCATCCTGCGCCGGTTGGCAACACTGACACCACAACTACCCGATCTGGCGACAGTCCTGAACGATTCAGCACTCGCCGACGTAGATATCGTTCATACTACCAATATCACGCTCGATTTTGCGCTGATCCCGGTTGCACGCTGGGCAGCAGAGCGTGGCATCGCTCACATTTGTACACCCTTTGTTCATTTAGGTGAACCGGGGAGTGAGCAGGTGGTACGTTATTACGCCATGCCGCACCAGATCGCACTCCTCCGACGGGCGACTTGGGTGGCGACAATGACCGACATTGAGCGGGGCTATCTTATCCGACGTGGGGTACCGGCCGACCAGATTGTCACTGTTGGCGCGGGGGTCAACCCAACTGAAGTGACCGGCGGCAATAGAGAGCGTTTTCGGGCAACTCATCACATCCGTGGCCCGATAGTGTTAAGCCTTGGCGTAGCCGCTTTTGACAAAGGTACTGTTCACACACTGGCCGCTATGCGGCGCCTGTGGGCACAGGGAAGCGACGCGGTGTGGGTACAATGTGGGCCAGCCTTTGGCGGATTTACCGATGCGGTGGCAGCATTGCAACCAGCGGAACAGGCACGAGTACGAATACTCGGCTACGTTGATAATGAGACCCGACGTGATGCGCTGGCGGCGGCTGATCTCTACGTGCAGCCATCACGCACCGATAGCTTTGGGATCACGTATCTTGAAGCGTGGTGCAACGGTGTACCGGTTATCGGTGCGCGAGCAGGCGGTGTACCGGCTGTTGTGCGCCACGGTGTCGATGGCTTACTCGTACCGTTTGGCAATGTTACGGTGCTTGCTGACGCGATTGACCGCCTGCTTCGTGATCGTGTGCTGGCGCAAGCGTTGGGCGCAGCCGGACGGGCACGAGTCTGGCGGGAATTGACCTGGGATGCAGTCTACGAGCGTATTCGCCCCCTTTACACCAACCACTTTCAGCGCCCATTGTCGTTGCGCGTAACCTCCATCAAGATGCGGTCGTAGCGTTGACCATTGAAATGCACCGCACCGTGTAAACGACCAACCTCACGAAATCCGGCAGCCAGGTAAGCGCGATAGGCCCGTTCGTTAAAACTGTGCACCCAGAGACTGACATTGTAGAGGTTGAGATACCGAAAACCGTACTCGATCAACAACCGTACTGCTTCACGGCCGTAGCCCTTCCCCCACACGGTTTTATCGCCGATAGCAATGCCCAGCTCAGCGGTACCGTGTAAAAGATTGATGTTGTGTAGGCCGCACGTACCGATCAAACGTTCAGAGTCCCGCAACACGATGGCAAAAGTACGCTCATGTTCAATACCTTTGGCCCTTGTTGCAATCCACTGCTGTTCTTGTTCAAGGGTAAAGCTACGTCCCTGCTGACCGAGCAGTGCAGTCAATTCTAGATCGGCAAACCAATGCGCTAACAATGCTGCATCTTCAGCAACAATGTGACTCAGAAAGACCTTTGTTCCGGCCAGCACAACTGGACGGGGGGGTAATGAACTATTCATTGAGAAACTCCTGGGCAGTTACGACAGAACTATCGCTTTCACGCATCTTCATCACTATTCATCAAGCGAACGTAGCTCTCGTAGCGAGCTGGTGTAATTTCGCCGCGCTCGACTGCGGCGCGCACTGCACAATGAGGTTCATGGAGATGCCTACAACCGGCAAAGTAGCAATCACCGAGAAACGGCCGAAACTCGCGAAAACACCAGGCAAGGTCGCTAGCCGGTAGATTCCAAAGCCCAATCTCGCGAATTCCCGGCGTGTCGGCGACATAGCCACCACCGGGCAGATTCAGCGGAATCAACTCGGCGACCGTCGTCGTGTGGCGGCCTTTCGACAGACGTTCACTGACTTCACCGGTACGCAGATTCAGACCGGGTTGAATCGCATTCAGCAGGCTACTCTTACCCACCCCCGACTTGCCGGTTACAACGCTGATCCGTCCGGCCAGACGGCTCCGCAGTTCATCAATACCCACACCAGTGACAATACTGGTATAGACGACAGGGTAGCCAATATGTGCGTATGGAGCAAACATTGCTTCAGCCACGCTGCGCTCGACCAGATCAATCTTGGTTGCGACAATCACAACCGGCAACTCACTATGCTCGCAAATAACCAGGTAACGGTCGAGCATGCGGGGTGTGAAATCAGGTTGGGCACAGGCGAAGACCAGGAGCACCTGATCAACATTGGCAACAATCACATCCTCCTTATACGCACCACGAGACCCGGCAGCACGTCGCGCCAAGCGACTCCGTCGTGGCAGCACCGCTTCGATAGCACCCTGCCCATTTCCTACCGGTTGTACCTCAACCTGATCACCAATGACAACCAAATCGGTTGCCTGACGCTCTTTCTTGAGTCGTCCACGCAAACGACACTCCAGAATACCTTGTTCCGTCTGCACCCAGAAGAAACCACTCTGTGCCCGTAAGACGGACCCAACCAGGCGGTTTGCGCCAGTCGTTGGCGGTGGCTCAACAACAGTAGTGGGTGTAGTTTTACGACTCATCGATCTTCAGCTCCAGCCAATACATAAACAGTCAACACACCAAAAGCTATGCGTATGATACGGTCGATAAACGATGACGATCTCAAACCTTCTGGCGTTGCCGCAGTGATCGCAGGTTGTATTCGATATTTTCGCTCAAGTTTCGGCGGATGATACGATAATGAGCCATCTCGTTCCAGGATGATCACGATAGTTCCCTCCACGTCGGCTGGTAACTGATGTTTTGCGGTATACACGGCGGTATCGTCAATTGACATATCAGTAATCCTTAACCGTTGCCGTGCCGAACAACCATCGCGACGTGGAGGAAATGAAAAAGGCTGTGGTACCACTGGCACCTCAGCCCAAATAAAGGGCGGGCTGTGGATGCTCACTGGCTTCCCACAGCCCGCCGGTATCACAGGTTACGCCTGTCTAGCCTGCGCTGTGCGAAGCCTCTCTCACGTCAGCGGAGTCGTTCGACACCATTCCTACAGTGCCTGTCTTTACATACTGATTGGTGATAAGTGTCATGAACGGCCTCCTCTACGTGACTACGCACCTCTTGCCCGTGCAGCATAGCATAGTAATGAAGAACTGTCAATGGAATTTCGCTCAGTCTTTTGACGGAATAGCGAAGATTTGTTGCAATGTCGTCGCAGCAACATTACGGCCACAAATCAGCACAACAACGCGCTGTCCCACCAGATCGCTGATTTGTTGTTCGAGAAGGGCAGCCAGTGGTACCGCAGCACTTCCCTCTGCAATAAGATGATGTTCTTCGATAAGCCAGCGCATTGCGCGAGCGATAGCAGGTTCATCGACCAGTACCATGTCATCAAGCACCTGCTGCAGGATCGGTAGAGTGATGGTATCGGCTGCAAGATTACCGGCCAGACCATCGGCTAACGTTGGTTCATCGACCACCGGTACTACTCTGCCGGCGCGTAACGCAGCAGTCATAGCCGCAGAAGCGGCAGCCTGAACCCCGATCACGCGCACTCGTGGATTCATTGCTTTGGCCCAGAGACCAACCCCACTCGCCAGACCACCGCCCCCAACTGCAACCACAACGACATCAATATCGGCTAATGTCTGCCAGAGTTCAACTGCCAGCGTACCCTGACCGGCAATAACCAGTGGGTCATTGTAAGGCGAAATAAAATGCCAACCATATTCGGCGGCCATGCGCAACGCTTCAGCCTCGGCTGCATCGTAGCCCGTACCATGCAAGATGACATCTACCGGATAACGGCGCAAGGCCGCGATTTTGGCCGGAGAAGCTGTAGCCGGTACAACGAGTGTGGCCGTTGTACCGATCATAGCTGCGGTGTGCGCAACGCCCAGCGCATGATTACCGGCAGAGCAGGCAACAACGTGAGTGGTTGCCGGAAGCTGACGCAGAGCATTCGCTGCACCACGAATCTTGAAACTACCGGTCACCTGGGCCAGTTCCAGCTTGAGCCAGACTTCAGCACCAGTCAATGCACATAGCGGTCGGCTTATCTCGAGCGGGGTTGGCTGAATAATCCCGGCGATACGCTGATGTGCCACCAGGATGTCGGCGGGTGAAAGGAAGAACGTTTGTCGCATGATCGTATTCCTATTGCCAGCGTGGAGCAGAACACCGGATCGCTGCCTACGAATGACCACGAATCGGCTTTGGCCGATATGGCTCTTCTAAACGCTGAATCTCTTCGGGTGACAACTTCACGTCGAGCGCGGCAACTGCCTCTTCAAGCTGGTACATTTTCGTAGCCCCGATGATAGGTGCAGTCACTTCCGGCTTATGAAGCAGCCAGGCCAGCGCAATCTGGGCATTACTGACCCCACGGGCACGAGCAATTTCACTTACCCGCTCGACAATCACGTAATCGCTGGCATCGTACATCGCGTGCGAGATCGTATCTGAACGGCCACGTACCGTAGCTGCGTCGGTGCCTTGCGGTCGGTTACCGGCAAGAAAGCCACGTGCCAGCGGACTCCAGGGAATCACCGCCAGACCGGCATCGCGACACAGAGGCAACATTTCGCGTTCCTCTTCACGGTAGACAAGGTTAAGATGATTTTGCATCGATACAAAACGTGCCCAACCGCGTCGTTCTTGGATGCCGAGGGCCTTTGCCAGTTGCCAGGCGAACATACTCGATGCACCGATATAGAGTGCTTTACCGGCGCGCACCACATCATTCAACGCCTCTAATGTCTCTTCAATCGGCGTCTCGTAATCCCAGCGGTGAATTTGATACAGATCAACGTAATCCATTCCCAATCGGCGCAACGAGGCATCAATCGCCTGCATAATATGCTTGCGCGAAAGTCCACGGTCGTTGGGTCGGTCACTCATCGGCTGGTAGACTTTGGTCGCAATAACCAGTTCATCACGGCGTACCCCCGAGTCACGAATGGCACGTCCTAAAATCTCTTCGCTCAAGCCCAACGAATACATATCCGCCGTATCGAAGAAATTGATCCCCAATTCCAACGCCCGAAAGATAAAAGGCCGACTGGCAGCTTCGTCTAGCACCCACTCACGCCAGGTCGGCGAACCATAGCTCATACAACCCAAACAGATCCGCGAAACCTGCATCCCGGTTGAGCCGAAACGTGTGTACTGCATACGATGACACCTCTTATCAAAAAGCGGGTAACAGTCGTATTATAACGAAGCTGGCCGGTTGCAGAACCACGTGTGCGAGAAAAAGAGCGGTCTGTAACGTTACCGGTTTTGGGTCGTGTTTAATGCACTGATGTATGTCGTTCACCTGCTCTTCCACGAGAGACGGGTTGGCAACTCAATCGCCCATTCACTCCTCTCCTTGCGCTTGACCACTCTGCCGGTGCGTGTTAGAGTCAGTCTACTATGGCAACTGTTATTCTGCTTTCCGGTCGCGAACGACCGGTCATTCAACGACATCCGTGGATCTTCTCTGGAGCTATCGCCGAGGTACGCGGAAATCCGGCACCTGGCGCGGTTGTCGATGTCTATGCTCAAGACGGAAGCTGGCTGGCACGAGGCTTTTGGAGCAGTAGTTCGCAACTGCGCGTGCGACTGGCTACCTGGGAACGAACCCAACCGCTCGATGAAACGTGGCTCCACGACACAATTGCACGGGCAATTACCGGACGCGAAAAATGGCTCCACCAGCCGGCGATTGCCTGTCGTCTGGTGTTTAGCGAGTCAGATGGTATTCCTGGCCTGATCGTGGATCGGTACGGCTGCTATCTAGTTATCCAATTGCTCACGCAGGCAATGGCAATACGAGCCGAGCGGGTGATACAAGTATTGGTAGATTTACTCGCCCCACGTGGTATCTACGAACGGAGCGATGCCGAGGTACGAGAGAAAGAAGCGCTCCCACCGGCTGTTGGGTTGCGCTGGGGTGAGGCGCCACCTCGTTTACCAGTAACGTTGATCACCGGTCTTGATCAGATTGCCAGCGAACGACGTATGTTCGCCGATCTACAAACCGGTCAAAAGACCGGTATCTACCTTGATCAGGCGATTAACCATCTGCGAGTAGGAGCTTACTGTAGCGACGCCGATACGCTCGACTGTTTTTCTTACGCCGGTGGATTTGCGCTGGCGGCTGCCCGTGCCGGTGCCCGTCGGCTTACCTTGATCGATGCCAGTGCTGAAGCCCTCGCCCTGGCTGCTGATAACCTTCGCCTAAACGATCTGTCGATACCAACTGAATTCGTTGAGGGAGATGCGTTTCAAATTCTGCGTCAATACCGCAACGAGCATCGTCAATTTGATGTCGTCATTCTCGACCCACCGAAATTTGTCCACCAGCAATCGCATCTGCAACGCGCTACTCGTGGCTACAAAGATATTAACTTGCAGGCACTGCACCTGATCCGAAGCGGAGGGATACTGGCAACATTCAGTTGTTCGGGTCTGGTTTCAGCCGAACTCTTTCAGAAAATCATCTTTGGTGCCGCGCTTGATGCTGGGCGTGATGTGCAAATCCTCGAACGGCTAACCCAGGCGCCCGATCATCCAGTGCTACTGACATTTCCAGAAAGTGAATATCTCAAAGGATTGATCTGTCGGGTGTGGTAAACTATTTGCATCCTTGTTTATTGTCGAGCGGCTATGAACTTCACAATCTTTGAAGATGGTCATATCGCTAGCCCAACCGGGTTCCGCGCCACCGGCATTTCTGCTGGCCTGAAAGAGGGGAGCAAGGCACGAGATCTGGCCCTCGTCTACTCTCAATATCCATGCCGTGCAGCAGCTATGTTCACGACTAGCGTCTTCAAAGCGGCACCGGTGTTTCTGAGTCAGGCCATTTTGCTGCGTAACCACGATGCGATCCGGGCCGTGTTGATTAACGCCGGTCAGGCGAACGCTGGTACCGGTCAGAACGGGCTGAATGATGCAATTGAATGCGCCAAAATAACAGCCGATGAGCTGGAAGTACCGCGCGACTCGGTGCTGTTGATGTCAACCGGTCTGATAGGGGTACCACTACCGATGCAACGGATGCGCAACGGTATCCGACGGGCAGTAAGTGAACTCGACAGTAACGGAGGGCGACGAGCGGCAATGGCCATACTTACCACCGACACACGCCCCAAAGAACGAGTTCTGCGCGTTTCGTTGCGAAACGGCCCACGTTACACACTGGCCGGCATGGCGAAGGGAACCCGAATGATCCATCCCCGGCTGGCGACACTGCTGGCCCTTATCACCACCGACCTGGCGATCAGTCAACCCCTGTTACAACGAGCACTACGGCAAAGTGTTGATCGTTCGTTCAATCGTTTGAATATTGACGGTGACTGTAGCCCGAATGATAGTGTGATTATGCTGGCCAATGGCGCTATCGATCATCCACCGATCACCGATTCAAGTACCTGGGAGTTTGGTGTCTTTCAGGAAGCTCTCGACTTCTTGTGCGCCGATCTGGCAAACCAAATCGTGCGCGATGCGGCCGGTTCTGGTAAAGTGATTAAAGTGGTGGTGCAAGGGGCGGCAGATGAAGCAACGGCCCAAACGATTGCCCACACTGTGGCCCGCTCAGGCTCGGTGCGAGCAGCCTGTCGGCGCAACTCATCAGATTGGGGTGCACTTCTAGCTGCCATTGGCGCCAGCGCTGTTGAGTTGCGTCCCGATCTTCTTGATCTTCGGATCGGGACGGTGCCGGTTATGCTTCGCGGCACCCCTGTTCCGTTTGACCCAACGAACCTGGTGCAGACGATGTCAGGCCCTGAAGTAGAATTGGTGATCGACCTCAATCTTGGCCTGGCCGAAACAACCGTCTGGACCTGCACGTGGACAGATGGGTGAATCTTTATGGAACAAACTCTGCCATTATTTCCGCTCGGCTCGCTGCTCTTTCCCGGTAGCATCATGAGTTTGCACATCTTCGAGCAACGTTATCGCCTGATGATCGGTCGTTGTCTGGCCGAACAACAACCGTTTGGGATTGTCTTGCTCCGTCGCGGCCATGAAGTGATTGAGGGACAACGAATGGCGATTGCCCCTGAACCTTACGAGGTGGGCACGGTAGCAGTGATTCAAGATCATCTCAGACTGGAAGATGGCCGCTATTTGCTTCAGGTGATCGGTCAGAATCGCTTTCGTATCATCCAGATTATCGAACAATCGCCGTATTTAATAGCTCAGGTGAAAATGCTCCCCGAACACATCGATCAGCAAGCAAAGGCGGCTGCCGCCGAATTACGCAATATCTACCGACGATACTGGGAACGTATTGCTACGCTGACCGGCGCCGAAATTGATGTTGAACCGTTACCCGTTGATCCGGTGAGTCTGAGCTACATGTTAGCCGACCGGCTACGGATTGATCAGGCGCAGAAGCAACGCTGGTTGGAAGCCGAAGTCACCGAACGCCTCCGTAGTCTGACAATGGCTATCCGTACTGAACTGGCAATTCTGCCACGCGGCCCGCAAGGTCTCGACCCATCAACGTTGTTAGGCGGCTGGAACAGTCTCAACTAACCGTCAAGCGTATGATCATCGGTTCATGTACCATTCATCTCCACATCGCGACAGCGCAGTCGTTAAAAGAGAAACGACAAGTGGTGCGTTCACTCATCGCCCGCATCCGCAACGAATTTAATGTCTCAGTTGCCGAAATCGACGATCAAGACCGCTGGCAGAGCGCTCGCCTCGGAGTAGCGGTTGTAGCAACCGATGGCAGACACGCTCAGCAGCAGCTTGAAGCAGTGGTAAACTTTATCGAACGTCAGCGTCCTGATTGTCCGCTACTGACGTATGAAATCGAGCTGTTGTGACGCAGAGCCTTGCACAATGCTCTCCTTATCTGGTAGTAGGGGTGAGGAAAGAGGAGTAAGTGGGAAGGGCTGGCTCCTAACTACCTCAACCTTACCCTTCCGCGCCCCGTGTGGAAGACATAGCAGCGAGGTGCTCGCCTATGACTGACGATATTTATCCCTTTCCGCTGCTGGCGATGGTCGGTCAGACCGATCTCAAAACGGCGCTGATCCTTGGCCTTATCAACCCACAAATTGGCGGCATTTTGCTCAGCGGGCCGTATGGGGTAGGGAAGACGACTGCCGTGCGCGGTCTGCTCGATGTCATGCCCTTCGTGACCCGCGAGCATCCCGATGCTGACGGGAAAACACTAGTTGAGCGCATGCGCTTGATCGAACTCCCGCTCAATGCCCGGCTGGAAGACGTGGTTGGTGGAATCAACGAACGCATTGCCATCGAGCAACACGTGGTACGCCTGGAAGAAGGAATTTTAGCCCGCGCCCACGGCAATGTCCTCTACGTTGATGAAATCAACTTACTCGATCAGGCAGTTGTTGACGCCATCCTTGACGCGGCAGCCCAGGGCCGGACGTTTGTGCGGCGGGGTGCAATGGTGCGTCTGTTTCCCAGTCAGTTTGTGCTCATCGGCTCAATGAACCCAGAAGAAGGCGCACTACGACCGCAGATTCTCGACCGCTTTGGCTTGCGGGTATGGGTGGCACCGGTAGCCGATCACCGCGCCCGGCTCGAAATTTATCGGCGCGCCCGTGATTTTCGCAACGATCCCGTAGGCTTTCGGCAAGGGTATGCAGCCCAAACCGCAGCGCTCGCCGAAGAGATCATGATCGCCCGTGAGATTCTCCCACACGTCACTATTCCGCCAGAGTTGGAAGAGCAGGCCCTGGCCTTAGTTCAGCACCTGCATATCCCTTCGCATCGTGCGGAAATAGCACTCCTGGAAGGGGCACGTGCACGGGCCGCAGCCGATTTTCGCAATGTCGTCAACGCCGAAGATATTCGGCGAATCGCACCGCTGGCATTAACCTGGCGCCACAGCGACTGGTTTGAGCGGCATACCGCCGGAGTACAGGCCGAGCAAGAGACTATCGCTGCTGCACTAGACACCCTCTTCCCGCCAACCGACAGCAGACGTCGGCGAAGTCGGCGCAGCACGGTGCGGCAGATTGAGGAAGGTCACGTCTGAAACGCTACCGTTCTGCACTGGTCAAGGCGTCGCCGGCATCTTCGGCAAAACTGTAGACCACAATCCCGAAGCGTTCAGCAACCTTCCGTGCCGGAACATCTACCATCGGCGAAATGACTATCAACTGATCGGCTCTTCGCTCGTGACGGCGTTCGTACCACCGCGCCTTACGTTCAAACAGATACATATCGGCCTTGCTCATCGATGACTTGATCTCACAAATGAGCAACAGGCCATTTTTGATAATCACATCAAGCTCGATCTGTTCAGGTCGTCCAAATACTTCGCCGGTCTCATCAAACTCGTTGACATTGATCACTTCGAGATTGAAAAAGCCGGTCAGAATACCACGCAAAGCGTCACGGAACGACTGCTCTGAATACAGCCCCCAACGCGCACCAAGCGCGCCAATGGTAGAGTCGAACTTTCGGTCAAGCGCCGCATGCCGCCGCATAAGCTCGCGGATTTCACGTTGATTCTCTTCCCAGCGTTGCGATTGCTCTGCCCACAGCCGGCTTTGCTCTTCCCAACGCCGATCTTGCTCTTCCCAACGTTGAGCTTGTTCTTCCCAGCGGCGTGTCTGTTCTTCCCACTTGCGATCAATTTCCGCGTGGCGCTGATCCATCTCGCCCAACCGCCGCAGCATCTCGCGGATTTCACGTTGATTCTCTTCCCAGCGTTGCGATTGCTCTGCCCACAGCCGGCTTTGCTCTTCCCAACGCCGATCTTGCTCTTCCCAACGTTGAGCTTGTTCTTCCCAGCGGCGTGTCTGTTCTTCCCACTTGCGATCAATTTCCGCGTGGCGCTGATCCATCTCGCCCAACCGCCGCAGCATCTCGCGGATTTCACGTTGATTCTCTTCCCAGCGCCGATCTTGTTCTTCCCAGCGTTGAGCTTGTTCTGCCCAGCGCTGAGCTTGTTCTGCCCAGCGTTGAGCTTGTTCTTCCCAGCGCTGAGCTTGTTCTGCCCAGCGCTGAGCTTGTTCTGCCCACAGCCGGGTTTGCTCTTCGCGAGATTGTCGCAACTCCTCGAGAATGCGATCAAACCGATTATCAGTTTCCGAGCGACCAGCAAAATACTTTTGCGCAAGTTGCAAGATCAGACGCTGCACTTCCGGATCGCGTTCAAGGAGTGCAGGTAGTTCCTGGATAAGCAATTCCCTGATTTGGTCGCGTTCGAGTGGCATGTTGTACTCCTTCGACGGGCAAGTGCAGCGTGTGAGAGAATTGATACAGTCAAATGTACTATATTATAGCACATCAGAGACTATCAATCATCTCAACCATAGCACTGTTGGGTGCTTCTAACGTTCTTTTCTACCCGACAGTGCTGATGTGAGAAGGGAGCAAAGATAGGTTAGAGGATGATCAAAAATCCGGGCTTTTGATGAGTCTCGATCATAACATCGCCATAGTGGTCAGGGAACCGGTGGCAGGCAACGTATGCAGCTCCGCGACGTGATGGCAAAGGGTTTCGACGGTTTCAGTGTCTGTGCTGCGACGCAAGGTGAGAGGGACGGCCATGCCATAAGCCGACCTGCACGAGCACGTCGGACTATTGCTTAGCCAGGGTTGCACCCACTGCCGTAGGAGCGCGGGCCTTCGGCTTCGGCCCGCGCTCCTAGGCGACCGTATCGGTCAGGAATGGCCTGAAAGACTTTCGTTAGTGAACACGACCAGAAACCGAGAACTCTGACAACCGCACCGTTACGTCAACGTTGCCGGCATGTCCTGGTACGAGATGTTACGTTCCGGTTCTTGTTGCCAGAGCACCCATAGCGTTACGCCACACCCATCGCCAGACGCCGAACCGCTGGCGCCTCCTGAGCCATCCGTTGCGTCAACTGCCACGAACCCAGACAAAACGCCAGTTGCGCTAGCGTCTGCACAATTTGCTCAAACCACTGCACCGGAATGGTCTGCGGCATATTTGTGGCCATTTGCGACAAACCAATAATCGTGATCAGGACGATCACAAACACCACGGCTAACGGTCGCATCCTGCGTTTCCATGCCCCAATCGCCAACATGAGCAGGAGGGCAACATTTCCAATCGTTGCTAACATAATCAGCGGCACGCGCCATGGCCCACCGTTCACCGCGATCAGCGCTGACCCTATTGCGAATAGACTAATCACGATCAGCGGGATCAACCAGGGTCGGTGCAAGCCTGGCTTAGCCTGAAGCTGGCGCGTGTAACTGTACACGGCGGTTGCGATCAACGTGAAACCGGGTGCAATCATCGGGAACAGGGCCTGACTGAAGAGCGAGATGTCGGTACCGTTGATTGCCATCAGCACCTTCCAGGTTGCCTTTAAGATGCCGCCAACCGCCAGCAGTGCCAAACCGGTAAAAGCCATCATCCCCAGCGTTCGATCAAATTGCTGAATGGTGCGTGCAATAAACCATACACCGATCAACGAGAAGATTACCGGGAGGTAATCCTCTAGCGCCAGCGCCAGCGAATATTCCGTCTCCATTGCCAGCCTCCCGCATTGCCTACAATTAACACTTTAGTTCATTATATTGCATATCATACCGATTGACAAGCTCGGAGCGCAGGCCTCCGGCCCGTGTCAGCGGTGGGTAACCGGAAGACATCGGCTAGCGCGAACGCGAAACACGAAGAACAGAACTGATACCAATCGCTGGCAGAACATGCAAACATTTTCGTCTTCCTGCGTTCACTGCTACATCTCCTCAGGTTTTGGAATAATCTACGTTTATTTTTGTGATAATGCTATCCGTGGTCGGTTTGTGGTATCCTAAACCTGTTCACAGACCAAGGGCGTGGAGGAGGAAAATATGGAGATCCGCGACCGCCCCGACCACGATCCGGTTGCTGATTTGCTGTTAGTTGATGCATACATGCGTTGGGCATTGCTCGCAGCCGAAGAAGTGATTGGGCGTAACGGTTTGGCCGTTGTGTTGCGTCAGGCCGGCTTAAGCCATTTGATAGGCAACTATCCGCCCGAACAACTGAAAGCAACGAGTGGGCTAACGTTTTACCACTATGCCTCACTCAACGCTGGCCTGATCAACTTCTTCGGTCGCTCGGCACGCAGTATGGCACTACGGATTGGACGTCAGACGGCCCGGCTGGCAATTACCAATCAGAGCGCATTGTTTGGTACTGCTGCGTTGATCGCCTCGAAGATGTTACCGTTCGCCACTCAGGTGAAGCTAGGTTTGTCGGCGATGCAAGCTGGGTTACGCCGCCTTAGTCAAACGGTAAACCAGGATCGACGACTGGCATTAGAGGATCGTGGCGATAGTTGGGCATACATCGACTACACCTGTTCAATGTCGGCCGGCAAGCAGGCTGATGAGCCGATTGGGTACATTCAGTGTGGTATCTTACAAGAAGCACTACACTGGCAAACCGGACGTGAGTTTGCAGTCGAACAGGTTGCCTGTCGTTCAATGGGTGCACCAGCCTCGATCTGGCTGGTAGCTAAATCACCAATGCTCCCTGTTTCTTGATGTGTAAAGGAGGGCCGTATGGCCGACCTGACTCCTGACCAGATCTTTGATCTTCTCAATCGTCCAGGGCCACTCTGGTTGGTTGGTGCTAATTTGAGTGGCGCCAATCTGAGTGCTGCGAATCTGAGTGGCGCCAATTTAAGCGAAGCGCAATTGAGTCGTGCCCGCCTGACCGACGCAAACTTATATCGGGCCGATTTGAGTATCTGCGAGTTAGGCGGCGCCAATCTGAGCTGGGCCAATCTCCGCGAGGCGCGCCTCAATTGGGCACAGTTGGTTCGGGCCGATTTGAGCGATGCCGATCTGCGCAAAGCGGATCTGAGCTGGGCCAATCTGGAGTTCGCAACGCTGGTTGGTGCTAATCTCAGAGGCGCCAATCTGAGCGCCGCCGATTTTAGTGGCGCTAACTTGTACGGCGCCAATCTCAGTCTCTGCAATCTCAGCGGGGCCGATCTCCGCGATACGGTGATGATTGGCGCGAATCTCAGTGAAGCTCAACTGCGCGAAGCTCAGTTGGTTAATTTGAGTGGCGCTAATCTGAGTGGTGCCATCCTCCTGCGGGTCAGTCTGAACGGCGCCAATGGCAATGGCGTCAATCTGGCAGGCGCGAATCTTATGCACGCCAACCTACGAGAAGTAACCTTTGATGATGCAAATTTTATCGGCGCGAACCTCAGCGAAGCCAATTTTGGTGAAGCAAGTCTGTGCAATGCCGATTTCAGTGAGGCCAATCTCAGTGGTGCGTATCTGAGTGGCGCTAACTTGCGTGGCGCCATTTTGACCCGCGCCAATCTGTCGCGTGCCAATCTGAGTGGCGCCAATCTACGTGGCGCGAACCTGCGCGGGGTGAATCTGCGTGAAGCCTCACTGGCCGATGCAGATTTAACCGACGCTGATCTCACCGATGCCGATTTGACTGACTGCGATTTGACCGGAACGAAAGGGATTGTCCGGTGAACGACACATTGGGATGCGGGTATGCAGTAGCATACCCACCCCATCCCCTATCCAGAAGCAACAACCGACTCAAGAATCTCGCGGAGAAATCGCCCGGTGTGTGAGGTTGGATGACGGGCAACCTCTTCAGGTGTCCCAAGAGCGACCACCTCGCCACCGCCATCACCACCTTCAGGCCCCATATCGATCACGTAATCAGCCGTCTTGATCACATCGAGATTGTGTTCGATCACGATGACCGTATTTCCCGCATCTACCAGGCGGTGTAATACGCGCAGCAGATTCTGAATGTCGGCAAAGTGAAGACCGGTCGTTGGTTCATCGAGAATGTAAATGGTACGACCGGTAGCAACCCGAGCCAATTCCTTTGCTAGCTTGACCCGCTGTGCTTCACCACCAGAAAGCGTCGTTGCAGGTTGACCGAGCTTGATGTAGTCAAGCCCAACATCGTGCAGAGTTTGTAAGATACGACGCACCCGCGGCACATTGGCAAAAAACTCTAGCGCGGTCTGCACGTCCATATCAAGCACATCGGCGATGGTCTTGCCGCGATACTTAACCTGCAAGGTTTCACGGTTGTAGCGTTTCCCTTTACATTCAGCACAGCGAACCCAGACATCGGCCAGGAATTGCATATCAATCTTGATCTCGCCGTTCCCCTCACACGCCTCACAGCGCCCACCTTTCAGGTTGAAACTGAAGCGACCCGGACCATAACCACGCAGTTTCGCTTCGGGTGTTTCGGCAAACAATTCACGGAGCAAATCGAAGAGCTTCACGTAGGTCGCCGGATTCGAGCGCGGAGTACGACCAATCGGCTGTTGATCAATGTTGATGACCTTATCCAGCCGTTCGAGACCGTGCAGATTGCGGAAGGGACCAGGCTTAAGTTGTGCACGATTGAGACGGTTAGCCAGCGCCGGATAGAGCGTTTCGGTGATGAGCGATGATTTTCCCGAACCAGAGACACCAGTTACGGCAATGAAACAACCGAGTGGAAAACTGACCGTCACATCACGCAGGTTATTGAGCGTTGCTCCTTCCAGGGTCAGCCAGCCGTTGTTGGCCTGACGACGACTGGTCGGGATCGGGATTGTCAGGCGGCCAGAGAGGTACTGACCGGTAAGTGAGGTCGGGTGTTGCGCCACCTGCTCTGGTGTTCCGGCAGTCACAATCTGACCACCTTTCACACCGGCACCGGGACCAAAGTCAATAATCCAATCGGCGGCCTGCATCGTCTCAAGGTCATGCTCGACGACAATAAGCGTATTACCAAGATCACGCAACCGCAACAGCGAATCGAGGAGTTTGCGATTATCACGTTGATGCAGACCAATGCTCGGTTCATCGAGAATATACATCACGCCAACCAGCCCGGAGCCAATCTGAGAAGCGAGGCGGATGCGTTGTGCTTCGCCGCCAGAAAGAGTTGGCGCAGCGCGATCAAGTGTCAGATAGTGCAAACCTACATTGTGTAAGAAACCGAGACGTTCACGGATCTCCTTCAATACATCACCGACGATAGCCCGCTCTGTCTCGTTAAGTTGATTAGGCAATTCACGGGCCCAATCGAGCGCCTGGGCAACGTTCATCCGAGTTACATCGCGAATCGAACGCCCTGCTACCCGCACGGCCAGACTTTCCGGTCGCAACCTTGCTCCCTGACAATCAGGGCAGGGTTGTTCGCTCATGTATTGCGTGTAATACTCGCGCATCGCGTCGGAGCCACTCTGCATATAGCGCCGACGAATTTCACTGGCCAGTCCTTCCCAGATACGGTAATACTCACCGCGCGATCCACTTTCATGTTCCCAGGAGAAGCGAATACGTTCCTGACCACTACCATAGATAATTGCATCACGCTGACGTTGCGTCAACGAATCCCAGGGTGCATCGAGATCAATGTGATAATGGGCAGCGATAGCAAGCAGAGCCTTGTATGCCCAGGTATCCTGCTTTTTCCGCATTTCGCCCCAATACGTCACCGCACCGTCATGAATGGAGAGTGCGCCATTAGGAACGAGGAGCGACGGATCGACTTCAAGGCGCGCACCAAGACCGGTACAGGTCGGACATGCCCCCTGCGGTGAGTTGAACGAAAACATCTGCGGGGTCAATTCAGGAAACGAAATCCCGCATGTCAGACAGGTATTGCTCTCGCTCATCATCCACTCGCGTGGTTGATCGGGATCGTCTGGCGCATCGGCGCGACTGATAATAATCTTCCCTTCCCCAACCCGCAAAGCTGTTTCGACGCTATCGGTGAGTCGGGTGATGAAACTGTCAACATCACCGTTTTCAGCAACTGCTGGTATCGCCAGGCGGTCGATCACGACCTCAATCGAGTGCTTGACCTTCTTGTTCAGCTTAATCTCTTCATCGAGCGAACGAATTTCGCCATCAACGCGCACACGAGTGAAGCCTTCGGCTTTAGCTTCAGCAAAAATATCTTTGTACTCACCTTTACGTTGCGAAACCACTGGCGCCAGCACCATAAAGCGCGTGCCGGGAGGGAGGGTCAGGATACGATCCACCATCTGCTGCGCCGATTGTGCGGTAACCGGTTGACCACACCGATGACAGTATTGATGACCGACCCGCGCAAAGAGCAGACGTAGATAGTCGTAGATTTCCGTGATCGTACCGACGGTCGAGCGTGGGTTCTTGCTGGCACTCTTTTGCTCGATAGCAATTGCCGGTGATAAGCCCTCAATCAGATCGACTTGCGGTTTTTCCATCTGGCCAAGAAATTGTCGTGCGTAAGCCGACAGGCTCTCGACATACCGCCGCTGGCCCTCAGCGTAGAGGGTGTCAAATGCCAGTGAACTCTTGCCCGACCCACTCACTCCGGTCAGCACTACCAGCCGATCACGCGGGATTTCAACATCAATGCCCTTGAGGTTATGTTCACGTGCGCCCTTAATGACGATGGTCGTCTTTGCCACGACTCTCTCCGCTACTAGACAAGCGAAACAAGAGCGTCGTCGAATGGTGACGACGCCAAACCTACATGATAGTATACCATCATTTTTTAGAACAAACGAACTACAAAGGCTGGATTTTAGGGCTTTTCAACGTTTTCACCTTACTCAGCAGAGGTGAGAGAGAAGATTGAGGGGCAAGAGCGAGTTCTAAACCTATCATCGATAACGTGCTGAGGCAGCACGCGATAGGTTTCGACCATAAACGCTGGTGCGGGCTGGAGGCCCGCGCACCCAGACACCCAATGGTCGTCGTACACCCGGCAATGCGGGCCGGAGGCCCGCGCACCCAGGATGCCCCATTATACGGGCCGGAGGCCCGTGCTCGCAGAAACCCGATGGGCGTCACACACCTAGCGATGCGGGCCGGAGGCCCGCGCACCCAGGATGCCCCATTATACGGGCCGGAGGCCCGTGCTCGAAGGATGCCCCATTATACGGGCTGGAGGCCTGTGCTCGCAGAAACCCGATGGGCGTCACACACCTAGCGATGCGGGCCGGAGGCCCGCGCACCCAGGATGCCCCATTATACGGGCCGGAGGCCTGTGCTCGCAGAAACCCGATGGGCGTCACACACCTAGCGATGCGGGCCGGGGGCCCGCGCTCGCAGGCGAGAGCCGCCATCAGTAAGGGGCAATGTAGTCATCGAATGCAATCTGAAGCTGAAAACTGCAAACCCGCTCACTCACCTTATCGTTGCCTCCACCAGGTAGCAGACTCAACAAACAGTGGTGTATCAGGCTGTAATTGAGCAGCGCGATCCAGATCGGATTCAATCTCAGGATCGGCAGAGTCTTTTAGAAAGCGCCCCCAGGCCCGAATGAAATAGATGGCAGCACGTTCAGGAACAACCGCCAGCGCACGCTCACTCCCTGATACCAGGTATTCACCCAGCGTTGTCTCCCATCCTTGCGCAACCGTCCCCACAATGAGTGGCGATTCAACGTTGAAGATGTCAGCCGGTGTATAGCTGCGCATCAGGGCTACTGCGCCATCGTAATCACCAAAAAACACGTGATTGATCAGCGGAAAAGCACTCTCGTCAATTGCTCTGAGGTGAGCATCGTGTATCTTCTGGATCAGGCGCTGATTCCAGCGCAGTGATCCACCAGTCGTTGGTGGATCACTATTACCAGCAGCATTTACCGCAGTATTAATTGCTGCCAGAGCATCTATCCAGAGATCGGCCTGAGTAAATGCCACAGCCTGTCGATTCTGATCGGCGAACGGAGCTGTTTGATATTCAGGCACTAATTCACTGATGGTTCGCTTGACCATCTGGTTCTTTTCCCAGCTATAGACTTGGTAAAAAGGATAGTAAACTCCACAGGCATAGCAAAAAACGTAGCGTTCTGACTGATCAAGCACCACTTCAGCAACACCATCGCCGTCGAGGTCGGCGATAGTACCTAACCCCGGACTCGACGAGAAGGCAACCAATTCCTGACGTAGCGTATTGTCGGCAAAGCTGAACAGATGGTAACTACCACTGTGCGCACCCAAGCCGCCCTCGATCTGTAGCCAGATTCGTTCAGGAGCAATGTTCACCTGTTGTACCACGCCAATAAAATCTGGTTCGAGTGTTTCCATACCTTCACCAGACTGCAACGACTGACGATCAAGTTGTTGCCAGCCGCCAACTGTGTACTCGTACACAGCAATAAAATGTGGCACTGATGGATCGAGGTCGAAATTTCGCATGCCGGTGCTGTGAACAACCCACAATTGGCGTTCCCCATCAGCAGTAAGTGGCTGGGCTGCGAAACCATCAAATGCGTTTGCCGGTAGATTTTCCCGTACCAGTGCAAAGAGTTCGGCGAATTTTGGCTCGATAGTGGTTGTTTCAGCAGCGCCTTCCGGTAAAGCGTATTGATCGCCAGGCCGACACTCACCCCGAAAGAAGGCCCATTCCTCACACAACGAACCGTCGTTAAACAGACACACACCGATCTGCCCACCATCGCTGGTCGTTTGAATTTCCAGCCGCCCTCCCTGTTCGCTGCAATAATTGGCAGCCGGATTAGCGAGACCAACGACAGGGGTAGCGGTCGGTGGTCGTGCCGGTTCAGGCTGCGAGTCCGATGGACTGGAAGTTATTTCCGTCGGTTTCGCGATGGTTGCAGCGGGCGACGAAGGCGGTGCTATCGCACAACCTGCATTGACAAGGATCAGTCCTACCACAACGGCGGGAAGCAGGACACGAATGACAATAGCCATGAAAATTACCTTTATGCGAGCAGGCAGGAAACACGTTTAACGGCCCATCGTATAAAACTCATCGTTGGGACGGAGTGCACTCATATTGGCCAGCCGATTGCTCATTGCGAAGAAGGCTGCAATCGCACCTATTTCCCAGATGTCGTCCTGGGTCAGACCATGCTGGAACAGGGGTTGCCAATCTTCTTCACTAATTCGGGCCGAGTCGATCGCTACCTTCAAAGCGTAATCGAGAATGGCACGTTGGCGAGGGGTGATTTCGGCGCGTCGGTAGTTAGTCGCAATTTGATCGGCCAGTCGCGGATTTTTACTGCGAATGCGGAGAATTGCACCGTGGGCAATGACACAATACAAACAATCATTTGCCGCCGAGGTAGCAACAACGATCATCTCTTTCTCGGCCTTACTCAGATTAGAAGGACGTTCCATTAAGGCGTCGTGATAAGCAAAAAAGGCCCGAAACTCATCAGGCCTTTTCGCTAGTGCCAGAAAAACGTTGGGGATAAAACCACTCTTCTCAGCAACCTTCTCGATGCGTTCACGAATATCATCCGGCAGGTCTGCAATTCGGTCAGGTACCGGAAACCGGCTAATCGGGCGTTCGCTGATGTTCACGGCAGTACTCCTTACAGGGGAGAGATGATTCGGCTATCATTATATCACGGCGAAGATGAGGAGTGAGGAACGAGAGCACGAGGAAATCAATATGTTCGGTTGGTGGTTGTGTTCACCGATGAAGGTATCTCACACGCTCACACCAACTCTGTCTGTGTAAACCGTGTCAGGTCGTACACAACACAACGCGAAACGGAGATCTGTATTCACAGGTAATTGCGAGAGTCGCGACTCATCGGCAGTGGATGCACGCGGTTCGTCAGTGTCGCTCTACAGTGGTATCGTCCGATTATCAAAAGCGACTCGGAGCTGACCACTCTGAAACGACCTACCCCTGATAATCTCCGTTCGCACCAACCTCATTTTTCGGCTATACTATTCATGATTACCTGATTGACCGATCGCCGTCGATGGGGACGGAACGTAAGCGTCAGCCAGTGTGCGCATGCGTTACTACGTCCCGCTACGGCGAATCGTGGCGGGTCTTTGATATGCATAACATACGGAAAGGAAGGTAGTGCCGATGACCGTCTCGATCAAAGAAATCAGTGCCGATCCGGGATTTGGGCACGATCTACCGCCGCACACGCTCCGCGATATGCTGCGGTACATGATGTTGGCACGCGCACTCGACGAGCGTATGTGGGTGCTCAATCGGGCAGGAAAAGCGCCGTTTGTGATTAGTTGTCAGGGGCACGAAGCAGCTCAGGTTGGAGCGGCCTTTGCCTTGACGCACGGCAAAGATTTCATTCTGCCGTACTATCGCGGTCTGGCGATGGTGCTGGTGATGGGAATGACCCCTGCTGAGGTGATGATGGGTTTGTTTGCCCGTGCTACCGATCCCAGCTCTGGTGGCCGACAGATGCCTGCCCACTATGGTTGTCGGCGATTGAAAATCGTCACTCAATCATCACCGGTTGGCACGCAAATTCCGCATGCCGCAGGAATTGGTCTTGCCGAAAAGATTAAGGGTGGCGACGCGGTGGTATGGGTATCCTTTGGCGAGGGTACGACCAGTCAGGGTGATTTCCACGAGGGAGTTAATCTGGCAGCCGTACACCGGCTGCCGGTCATTTTTCAATGTGAAAATAACGAATACGCGATCAGTGTCCATCAGCGTCAGCAAATGGCCATTGCGAGTGTAGCCGAACGCGCCGCAGCGTATGGGATTCCCGGCGTAAGCGTGGACGGCACCGATGTGCTGGCGGTTTATGAGGTAACCCGTCGTGCCGTTGAGCGTGCCCGTCGTGGTGATGGGCCAACGCTGATCGAAGCACGAGTAGTACGAATGACGGCACATTCAAGCGATGACAATGATCGCACCTATCGCCCACCACACGAAATCACTCTGGTTCGCCATCAAGACCCGATTGTGCGGTTCGTTGCGCAGTTGCGGGAACACGGCATCTTGAGCGAAGCCGAAGAGCAAGAGATGCGAGCCGAGATCAAGGCCATTGTTGATCGGGCAACTGAAGAGGCCGAACAGGCACCAATGCCCGAGCCAGAAACGCTCTACGATCATGTCTATGCACCACCACGCCAACGTCGTTAGTCTGCCAGGGAGGACGTTATGCCTGAGATGAATCTGCTCGAAGCTATTCGCCAGGGTCTAGATGAGGCAATGGCAGCCGATCCGCGCGTATTTATTTTTGGTGAAGATGTTGGCAAGCGTGGCGGTGTCTTCCGTGTCACAGAAGGTCTCTACGACAAGTATGGACCGATGCGCGTTATCGACTCGCCGTTGGCCGAGAGTGTGATCGTCGGCGCGTGTATCGGAGCCGCTATGAACGATATGCTGCCAATTGCCGAGATTCAATTTGCCGATTTTATTGCGCCAGCATTCAACCAGATCGTGCAAGAGGCAGCCCGTATTCACTATCGCTCAAACGGTGATTGGGAAGTGCCGCTGGTGATCCGTGTGCCTTACGGCGGCGGTATCCACGGCGCACTCTACCATAGTCAGAGTGTTGAAGCATTCTTTGCCCATGTCCCTGGTTTGAAAGTGGTTACTCCTTCAACCCCTTACGATGCCAAAGGGTTGCTGAAAAGTGCTATCGAGGACCCGAATCCGGTACTCTTTCTCGAACACAAGAAGACCTATCGCCTGATCAAAGGCTTTGTACCCGAAGAGGACTATCGGGTTCCCATTGGTCCCGCCGACATCAAACGCCCCGGTGAGGATATTTCTGTCTTTGCGTATGGCCTGATGTTGCACTACTGCCTGGAAGCTGCGCAAACACTAGCCGCGGAAGGAGTCAGTATTGAGGTAGTTGATCTGCGCACGTTGCGCCCACTCGATACCGAGACAATTCTCGCCAGTGTACGGCGTACCGGCAAGGTGTTGATCGTGCACGAAGATAATCTGTTTGGCGGGTTTGGCGGTGAAGTAGCGGCGATTATTGCCGAACATGCATTTGAGTATCTCGACGGGCCGATTGTTCGGATCGGCGGCCCGGATGTACCGGCAATGCCATTTGCCCATTCGCTGGAAGCGGCTTTTATGCCATCACCAGCTTCGATTGCCGCAGCAATGCGTCGCCTGGCAGCGTATTGATACGCTCAACCCAGCATGATCCGACGACAACGAAACAGGTCAGTGCGTGTTATCGTGCGTTCTCGATATACGTTGCGAACCATGTGGTAGGTGAGATACATGATTGAGATTAAAATGCCCCAACTCGGCGAAAGTGTGACTGAAGGTACGGTTGGCCGGTGGTTAAAACGCCCCGGTGATCCGGTCGCGAAGTACGAACCGCTGCTTGAAGTAGTCACCGACAAAGTTGACACAGAAGTTCCCGCCCCTGAAGCTGGTATTCTGCACGAGATTTTGGTGCCGGAAGGAGAAACGGTGCGGGTTGGTACCGTCATTGCCCGACTGACACCGGCAGGCGCCACAGGATCGGCTACTTCTGCAGCACCGGTAACGACCGTAGCAGCAACAGAATCGCGTGCTACAACGACCACGGTAACGGCAACCACGGCCCCACCAGCAACTGACGATGGACGAAATACCTATCTCTCGCCGGTGGTTGCCCGTTTACTGGCGGAACATCAACTTAATCCAGCGCAGATTCGCGGTACCGGTCAGGGTGGGCGGATTACCAAACAAGATGTGCTGCGCTTTTTGGCGGAGCGCGAAAAACAACCCGCAACACCGGCAGCAACACCTGTGGCCCCTGCACCCGCCGCACCAACGCCTGCTCCAATACCTACACCTGCACCGGCACCTATGCCGGTAGCGCCTGTACCCACTCCACCACCGGTTACCGCGCCAACAACTTCTGAAATCCCTGCCGATGCCGAACTCGTGCCGTTAACACCAATGCGACGCAGCATTGCCGAACATATGGTGCGTTCAGTTCGGACCTCACCTCACGTCACTACCGTTATGGAGGTCGATCTAAGTCGGGTGATAGCGCATCGAGCAGCCCACCAGGAAGCATTCAGTCGCCAGGGTGTCCGTCTCACAATGACGCCGTACTTCATTATGGCTGCGATAGCCGGCTTGCAGGCTGTACCGGTCTTCAACGGTAGCTTCACCGACCAGGGCATTATCATTCACCGTCGCATAAACATTGGCGTCGCCGTGGCCTTGAACGAGGGCTTACTGGTACCGGTTATTCCTGATGCTGATGAAAAGAATCTGCTCGGCTTAGCCCGAGCCGTCAACGACCTGGCCGAGCGGGCACGTAGCAAACGTCTCCGCCCTGAAGAGACGCAAGGTGGCACCTTCACGATCACGAATCACGGCGTAACCGGTAGCCTCTTTGCAACACCGATTATCAATCAACCACAGGCCGGCATTCTCGGTATCGGGGCGGTTGTCAAGCGTCCGGTTGTGATCACCCAAAACGGTCTTGATGCCATTGCAATTCGCCCGCTCTGTTATCTCTCGTTCACTTTTGATCACCGGATTGCCGATGGCGCTACCGCCGACCAGTTCCTCTCTACGGTGAAAAAGCGGCTCGAACAGTGGGAAGGGTAATGTGACTGAGAGGGTCAACTTAATAGGTTGGCCCTCTGAACTATGACGACAGATTAGGATTAAGTTGAGGTAGAGGAACTCACCTACGTCAGGATACGGATTAGAGCCTATCCGAATAACCCTGCTGCCCGCAGAGCAATGAGGGCACAGGCAAAATGCAGAAAAGCAATATCGTTCTCGGCCTTCTTCTCCCAACGAATCAGGATGCGCCGGAGGCGGTTCAGCCAACTGTGGGTGCGCTCTCCTACCCACCGTCGGGCGCGCTTACCAGCCTCGCGGGCGATTGCTCTCGCCTCTTCCCCGCGTGAACGAATATGGGCAGGAAACCCAAACTCCAGCACAGTATCGCGCACTGCTTGCTAGTCATACCCTTTGTCCAGGCCCATGTGCTGAGGATGCTCCTCAGTCGGTTCTGGACGGTTTACCACGATGTTTTCTATCGTTTCGCGCACCAGCTTCATAGCATGGCAATTCGCTCCGTCCACAGCCAGGCCAATGGGCCCACCATGCCCCTCGGTCAGAAGACTGCTTTTGGTGCCGTGCTTGCCCCGGTCTGTTGGATGTTTGCCCGTGTCTGCCCCTCCCAGCGGGGCTGTGGTGATGGCTCCGTCCATACTCAACCATTCCCAGTCTATCCCTTTCCACGCATCAAAGCGCTCCACTTCCACTTGCCAACGTTTCAAAAACACCCCCGCTTTTACCCATGCCTGGAAACGGTCGTGGGCAGTGGAACCAAATCGGTCACATCCAGGGCTTTCCACGGGCAGCCGGTGCGCAAGACGTAGAAAATGGCGTCGGCGCACGCTCGGTCTGACCGCCGCGGACGACCTCCACCCAGTGGGTGGGTATGCCGATGCTCCGGAAGCAGGGGTTGAAGCACCTCCCACAGTTCATCGGAAATGCGAAAGCCGGTAGTGGTGTTGTTGGTGGGTGTTCTGGTCCGAGTCCGTTTTTCGCTCATCGGTTCACCTCCTGTGCCCAATTATACCCGTTTTTCGGATAGGCTCTAAGTCTCGGCTATCGTTCTGTACAATTGGCGGATAGTGCGCCGTAGGAGTTTCCCGACATCATAACTGCGTGCCAGATTTAGAAACACCGGTATCAAAATACAAGGTGGCTCTTGCTCTGCCAGTTGCTTGTAAGCCCTGGCTAACGCATAGTTCACAAAAGAAGTCTTGCCCACACCGCGATAGCCTGTAACCAGATAGCTGCCCTGGATGTAGCAGATGCCAGTGATCAGTTTTTCCAACTGTGGCAACTTGCACGGTGTCATGACACGTTCAACGGCTTCACCACGCTCATAGCGCAGCCATTCTTCAAAAGTTAGAGGATCCAGGCACCAGCGTTTTAGCGTTATTGACATACTTATCCTCCCATCATTACATCCGAACACCCCTTTGCCATATGCTTTATTTTTGCAGCAGCGCGACGCTGCGCTTCCCTTTGGCGGTCACGTCCCCTTGTTGCGACTTTTCGGCCTGTTCCTGGTCCATACGGGTTGCTCCTGACGAAACGGGGCTTTAGCGTTTGACGTCGCCAGTGATGATCACGTTGCCGCTGGCGTTCCCGCCGATGGCGACAGAGCGATTGCCGCTGGCGATGACGGTCTGCCCGGCGGGGCCGGATTGCGGCAGCAGGCGGGCGAGTTCCTGGGCCAAGGAATCGTCTTCGGCGAGGAGTTTCTTCAGTTGCAGGCGCAGGGCGGCCAGGGCATCTTCGTCGTCGGGATGGGCGGCAGCGTCCTGGGCGGCTTCGAGCGCAGCGGGTCTGGCTTCCATCTTTGGGCGCAGTCTGTCCCACAGGGCTTTGACTTGCTCGAAGCCTTGTTCACCGGTCTTTTCGCCGAGTTTTTTGGCCGCTTCCTGCCCGGCAAGTTTGGCGCCTTTGAGCAGGTAGGGCAGGAAGGGGGCGAGGAGTTGAACAAGTTGGGCGGGGAGTTGATCCATGGGAGGCCTCTTTCAGAAACTAGCGGAGGGGAAAAACATGCTTTTCAGGGCTGTTCTCTGGCTGACGATGAACCACAATGCCGGCGCAGGGCGGATTCGATTTTGCGACGGTCGCGTTCTTTGCGCGGGCGGAGTGAGCGGGCGCGCTCCAGGTGGCGGCAGGCTTCTTCGAGCTTTCCCTGCGGGATCAGGCAATTCACGGCAAAGTGATAGTGGGTGAGGGGGTTTTTCTCGTCGAAATCCAGTGCCTGGCGGAAGGCGTCTTCGGCCTCAGGATAAGCCTCGCGGTGGGCGAGGATACTGCCCAGGGCGGAAAGCAAGAGGGCGCGCCCGCGCCGTTCCTCAACCTGCTCCAGCCCGCGGCGCAAGAGGGCCTCGGCGGTCTCAGGCTGTCCCTGCTGCGCTTCCATGAGCGCCCAGGCCTGGAGGGTGGGGACGTTTTTGGGGTCGGCCTGGCTGGCCTGCTGAAAGAGGCGGCGGGCTTCGGCGATGTTGCCCTGCTCTTTTTCCAGGAGCGCCCAGGCCTGCCAGGTAGGGGCGTTTTTTGGGTCGGCCTGGCTGGCCTGCTGAAAGAGGCGGCGGGCTTCGGCGATGTCCCCCTGCTCTTTTTCCAGGAGCGCCCAGGCCTGCCAGACGGGGGCGTGTTTGGGGTCGGCCTGGCTGGCCTGCTGGAAGAGGCGGCGGGCTTCGGCGATGTCCCCCTGCTCTTTTTCCATCAGCGCCCAGGCCTGCCAGGAGACGGGGTCTTTGGGATTGGCTTGCGTGGCCTGCTGGAAGAGGCGGCGGGCTTCGGCGATGTCCCCCTGCTCTTTTTCCATCAGCGCCCAGGCCTGCCAGGTAGGGGCGTTTTTTGGGTCGGCCTGGCTGGCCTGCTGGAAGAGGCGGCGGGCTTCGGCGATGTCCCCCTGCTCTTTTTCCATCAGCGCCCAGGCCTGCCAGGAGACGGGGTCTTTGGGATTGGCTTGCGTGGCCTGCTGGAAGAGGCGGCGGGCTTCGTCTATCCGTCCCTGCTCTTTTTCCAGGAGCGCCCAGGCCTGCCAGGAGACGGGGTCTTTGGGATTGGCTTGCGTGGCCTGCTGGAAGAGGCGGCGGGCTTCGGCGATGTCCCCCTGCTCTTTTTCCATCAGCGCCCAGGCCTGCCAGGAGACGG
>Ga0272446_1000278_pt1 | contig 82072 bp, 73 predicted proteins | sample YNPCB0061_FD_194587 | JGI IMG/M metagenome (GOLD analysis project Ga0272446, IMG submission 194587) | Hot spring microbial mat communities from Yellowstone National Park, WY, United States - YNP-CB-006-1 | ecosystem: Environmental > Aquatic > Thermal springs > Hot (42-90C) > Sediment | place... | reverse complement strand
GGTGCTGATGCCCCGCACCTTTTTCATCACCCTCGACACCTACGAGCAGCAACAGTCAGTCCATCTCACCATTGGTCAACATGCCTACCTGTGGTCGAGCGCAGACATGGGCGATGGGAAGTACCGATTGTCGCCCAATTCAAGCAGGCAAGATGCAATTGCTGAAATCTAGGAAGGAAGACAAACCCGGCTGAACTGACTGTAAAAGGAGAACTTATGCAACTGCTGAGTGTCTTGGGCACGGGCCGCTACGAAGAAACCTGCTATACTTGGCAGGGGCAACAGGTAAAAACTCCTTACGTTATCCATGCCCTGTGTGAGTTTTTCCAGCCCGACCAAGTCACTGTTCTGGTCACTCAAGAAGCAAAGACAGCCCATTGGCAGAACCTGCAGCAGGCCGTTGGACAGCGTTCCCTAATTCCTGTTCCGATTCCCTCTGTTCAATCGGAAGCCGAAGTCTGGCAAATTTTTGATGCGGTTGTCACTGCTGTTGAGCCAGAGACGCAAGTGATATTTGATATCACCCATGCCTTTCGTTCTATTCCCTTATTGGTATTATTGGCCGCTGCCTTTCTGCAAAAAGCCAGACAGGTCAACATTCAGGGCGTTTACTACGGTGCCTTTGAAGCCAACCGGCAGGCACCTCCGATTGTAGATCTGACACCAGCCATCAAATTGTTGGACTGGCTAACCGCCACGGATAAGTTTTTGGCGACGGGTTCTTCAGTTGAGTTAGGCCAACTGCTATCCACTATTCAACAGGATTTTTACCGCCAGGGGCAGCCAAACAATACTGAAATCCGTCCAACCCGGCTCAAGTCAATGGGCGATCGCATCCAGGCCATTTCCCGATCGCTAGAGTTGGTGCGGCCCCTGGATTTGTTAGACGAAGCCGCCAGACTGCAAACCCTTTCTAGTGAGCAGTTGCAAAATGAAGTGGGCATCTTCGCCAAACCGTTTCAACTCCTGCTGGAGCCGATTCAGCAGGATTATGGTCAGTTTGCCCTGAAACAAGCCAGACAGGCCGAGCCAACCACCGTCTTACAGAAGCAGTTTTGTCTGCTGCGCTGGTATGTGGCCAAAGAACAAGGAACCCAGGCAATTCTGCTAGCTCGGGAATGGCTGGTGTCGGCTCTGTGTATGGCAGATCAACGAAATTATCTGGATAAAGCAGAACGAAAAACCATCGAAGACAAGTTAGGGCAGATGATTGGCGCAACACCCTCATCGCAGGATATTGCCCGGTATGTCCAAGATCCGCAGAAGCTGGCCGCTGTCTGGTCAACCTTAACCGAATACCGCAATGACATTGCTCATACCCAAATGCGCCCAACGCAAATCTCCGCTGATACGCTGCAAACCTATGTCCAGCAAACCTTGCTGTCAGAACTCTCTGCCCTGTTTCCCCAACTGACCGCTGAGGATGGAGTATCTCCTCCAGCAGCCGACCCTGAAGTTTCAGCGGTAGAGAATACGCTCGAACAGGAAATGCTTGAAACCCTGAACCACCTTCCGCCAGCGCAGCAGCAGACTGTTCTGGACTTTGCCCAATTCCTCCGGCAAAAATATGACCCTCAGCAGTCCCAGCGCAGTCTGTAGGAGTTTCTGGATAGCTTGATCACGGAGGAAGACATGACTGAAATCCTACTCTAGTGAAGCTGGGAAAACCAGCAGAGATGCCGCCTTTGAACGGGCCACCCAGCGATCGCAGCATCTGTGACTCCCTACACTCAGTCATCGCTGTCAGACTGGCGGTTCGGTTATTGCGACTTGTGAATGGGTGATCGCCCTAATGACAGGGCTTCCGCTTCCATCCTATTTTTCAAATCGTAAAGGTTTAGATGCACTGCACAAACTTTTCCTAATTCAAAATTTGCTCAAACGCACTTTGTTCGATCGCACTTCACTCTATCAAAACCAGGAGAGCCGATTATGCGAATTGCACAAATTGCTCCGTTGTGGGAGCGAGTTCCCCCTCCAGCCTACGGCGGTACCGAATTAGTGGTGAGTTTATTGACAGATGAACTGGTTCGACGCGGACATGAAGTCACGCTGTTTGCCACGGCTGATTCAATCACCCTCGCCAAGCTGGAACCTGGAGCAATTCAGCCCTTACGCTTGATGGAAGCAACACCGCAAGAGGCCCAGATTTATGACACTCTACAATTGAGCAAAGTTTACGAACATGTCAGTGACTTTGACATTATTCATTCCCACGTTGATTTTCAAGCCTTCCCTTACGCCAATTTGGTAAAAACACCAACCGTGCATACTACTCACGGCATTATTCCACCCTGGGTTGAGCCAATCTACGTCAAAAATAAACATCAGAATTTTGTCAGTATTTCCAATTCACAACGTCGGGATGATTTGGGTCTAAACTACATTGCCACAGTCTATAACGGCATTGATCCAAGTACCTATGTTTTCCATCCTCAGCCAGACAATCCACCCTATCTGGCATTTCTGGGGCGGATCTCACCGGAGAAAGGCCCCCATCTGGCGATCGAAATTGCGAAGCGGACTGGCTGGCATTTGAAGATGGCAGGAAAGGTCGATCGCGCCGATCAAGCGTTTTTTGAACAGCAAATTGCACCCCTAATCGACGGTGAACAAATTGAGTTTTTGGGTGAAGCAAATCATGCCCAGAAAAGCGACCTCATGGGAGGAGCCGTGGCGACTCTATTCCCCATTACCTGGCGGGAACCCTTTGGTTTAGTGATGATCGAATCAATGGTGTGTGGCACTCCTGTCATTGCAATGGCAATGGGTTCGGCTTCAGAAGTGATTGTTCACGGCAAAACCGGCTTTCTCTGTCAAACCATTGATGAGTGCATCGCAGCGATTGATCGAGTGCCTGAAATTGACCGCCGAGCATGCCGTCGGCATGTTGAGCGGCATTTTAGCGTTCGGTCAATGGTAGATGGCTATGAAGCAGTTTATCGGGACGTATTGGCCAAGAGTTATCAGCGCAATGGCTATCAGAAAGCTCCCATGATTGCAGCCTAGAGCATACAGCGAATGGAGGTGACGATATGGTATCTCATCCCCCTCGGCAAGCGATCGCCCTATTGATCATTGAGCCAAGTCAACAGCCTTCAAGCTCTGGATCCACTCAAGGCGCGATCGCGCCAAACGATGCCCCACACATCCACCAACAGATCACTCAACTGGCGTCGGCCCTAGGAAAGGCAGGATGGCAGGTCGATCAATTTGTTGGAAGAATTGGCAATGGGGAAGGTAATCGGTTCGCAAATCACTGGATGACCGTCCAGCACTCACCGAATCATTGCAAAATTTACCTTGACACACCCGATGTTGCTCAATTTGTGCAGCAGTTTTGCAAATTTGCCCTTCAAGAAGGACGAAACTATCCACTGATTCACACCTGGAATGGTTTAGCAGGTCAAGTAGGGTTGCAACTGAAGCAGTCAAAGAACATTCAGTGGATTCATTCTCACTGGCAATATGGCAATTTGTGGAGTCAGGAGGGGCTTGAAATTGCCCGGCAAACCAGTGGTTATCCCTCAGCTTACGTGGCTTGGGAAATCTGGCGACATGCCGATGAAATCATTGGACTCACTGCAAATGATGAATGGACTGCTCGCAAGTTTCAATCCTCCTTACTCGAAAAATCTCGTCATCTATCCAGCGTAGAAGCCAAACGCGAGCTAGGATATTCTGCCTCTGACGCAGTTATTTTATGGGTGGCCCCATCTCCTCAATTTACAAATCAAGGGATTCAGCAAGTTGATCGCTGGCTGGAAGTTGCCATTCAATTGAATCAACTCTCGACGACCAATCCCCATCGCTTCCGCAGACATCGGTGGGTATTCCTTCCAGATACTTTGAATTTAGTAGATGATGCCGCTGCACTACGTTCCGCCATTCAGCACAAAATTGCCCAGCTAAAGTTGCATGATGTTCACTGGTCAGTACCTTGTGCATCTGAAGGCATTGAACGTTACTATCGTGCTGCGAATGTCTGTGTGCTTGCTAACTGGAATGAACCCTTTGCTGACAAAGCTCTGCAGGCGATCGCGCAGGGTTGCCCTGTTATTGCCTCACAATTGGGCGGTGCGAGATTCGCTGTCATTCCCGAAGAAACCGGAATACGAGTTGCCGCCAACACCCCAGCAGCTTGGGCAGAAGCGATCGCACAGGTATTGCAAGGCGAGCAATGGGTGCAACGCTTACAGCAATATGCCGCTGGTCGCTGGCATCCGACTCTAGGTTGGGCGATCGTGGCGGCTCATTTGAGCGAAATTTACCGACGATTATTGGCGCAAACCATCAGTCAAGTTCCCCTCTGGCAGAGTCAAAAACCCTATTCGATTCTGCTGCCACAACCTGCCACTGTTGCAAATCTCACCGATTTCAAACAAAAGGTCGAGATCCTCTATCGTTCGCCGCATCCACCAGTCACGGTGCCGTTGCTGACTGCTGAGTCTGTCTCTTGAAACAAGCATTTGCGCTCGCGCAGCGTACTTTCGGTACCATATCCTCAGAAAGCCCCTAGAAGGGTGTTTAAAGAGGGTTCGGCGGTTAAAACCGTAACGACGCCAACCAAGTCCGCCGACGCGGACTTAAGCCAATGAGCGATTGCCATAACCTGCATCGGCAGGGTTTGTTCGTATAGCCGCGACTTTAGTCGCCAAGGCGACAGGGGGATAGGCTTTAAAACATACTCTTAGATTTTCTGATTAACCTGTGGCAATAGACTTCGAGTTTTGATGAAAGTGTGGTGTGTGCAAAATTTTCCAGACTCAAAGCGACAACAGCAACCCTGGCGGCGATCATTGCGTGGCGTCAAATTGGTAATGTGTTTGCCTGTCGATCTGAACCCACTTCTAGCTTGCAACTCGGCTGGTTCAGCAACCCTTGGATTTGCATAGGCATTGCACTAGAAATCTTGTTTGTCTTGTTGTTGGTCGATATTTTCCCATTGAATCAGATCTTTATGCTTGCTCCCTTAGCAAGTTGGCAGTGGGCTTTGCTGCTTTGCCTAATTGTGTTATCGGCAGCCGAGAAAGGACTCAAACAGATTGCAAATAGATAGAATCACCGCTGCCTAACTTAAGTTTTCATTAGGCACCCGGTCTGAAATAATCCAGCAGGCGATCGCCCGAATCAGCCCGAATCAGAGCCACTACCACCTCCGGTAAAGCAGCCACCCCTGGATATACAAAATAGCGGGGTTCCCAACAGGGATGAAATTTCTCTTTGAATTCATGCAACCCTCGAAAGTTGTAAAACCGAGTCAGATGTTCGTAAAGATAGTGCAGTGCTTTTTCTAACTTAGGAGAGAAGGGATCTTCTCCCACACCCGCCAAGGCAGATAAGCCCAAATTAAAACGGTCATACCCTTGTTCCTTAAAGTGCTGCAACAGGGAAATAAAGAGAAACTCCATCGTGCCATGTTCCACGAGCGATCGCCGCCGCATTAAATCAATCGTGATTTCATTCAGTTGGTATTCCGGAATGACATTAGCAAAGGCACTGACTTGTCCAGTTGGTGTTCGGACAACTGCAACTTCACATTCCCGAAGATAGACTTCATCAAACCATCCTAATGAAAACCGCTTTTCTGAACCCTGCCGCATTTTTAACCATTCATCGCTCACTGATCGCAACTCGTTGAGTAGCGCGTCTGTCAGGGGCGGAGCATGAAAATCGACGTGATGTCCTAATTTTGTCAGGCGATTGACAGCATTCCGTAGATTTCGTCCGGCTTTGCCTTGGAGCGTAAATCTTTGCAAATCTACGATCGCCTCTTCGCCAATTTTGACAGACTTGAATCCCAGGCGGTGATACTGATCTAAGTAATCAGGATGGGTTTGATAGAAAGCAGGCTGCCAATCATTACGATGACAAAATCGCACAAATCCTGCGATCGCGGGTGTCACGTCTGTTGCTGGGCCAATCGGATCGCCCAAAGCAACGGCACCTCGCCCTTTTGGAACATAAGCAATCACGCTTTCTCCTGAAGGACTAAAGTAGTAAGACTTATCGCTTAAGAGCGTTAAATGAGCCAGAGACGAGCACCCGTAGCGTTGCACAATTGCTTTTGCCCGTTGACGTTCTTGATCCGTAGCAGGCAATCCCCTCAATATCACGGGTCGCCACAGCATCCACAACGCATAGGACAATGTACTCGCTCCTACCAGATAGATGGACGTAGCAAAAAATCGCCCAAATCGCGTCGTTGGTTCCAATCCAGCTTGATCCAGCGTGAAGAACATCGCCAAAGTTTGTGCGATCGCCTGCCATAGATTGAAGCGTGTACTAAATTCCTGATCGAGTAGAAAGAAACCGGCCGTACCGTAGGCTAAGGTGAACAACAATGCACCGATTAAGACCCGTACACCTTGGGCGATCGATGGGCGATCGGATTGGGCTATAAATTGATGCCGCATCTGCAATAGCAAGACAAACAACCCCAGAGACAGTAATCCCTCCTCATAGTCCAATCCTTTGACAAGATGAGAAGACAAAGAAATCCCTAATAGGAAAACCGCAAGCCACCAAGCTAACCGCTTTCGTCGCAGTAGATTTGTCGCCAAACTGAGTAGAAAAAAACCACTGAGGGCTGCAAATAAATTACCGCCTGCACTAACTTCAAAGGGAAAAACGGCTCTTAGCCATTCCATTCGTTCAGATACCCCTGGCGTAACGGCAGATAATAGATTCGTTATCCCCACAGCAGCAATCCAGACAGTAACAATCCATAGTCTGATCGCGCGCTGAGGTAAGTTGGGCTTTGGAGTTGCGCTAATCGTATTGGAGGCGGTAGTGTCCGACATAGGCTTTTGTTGAACTAACAACTTCTCGAAACTAAATGAATAATCTAAGCAAACGATGAAGACCGGATTGAAAAGTTGAGTTTGAGAGGGAGTTTGAAAAGTATCCAACGGTTAAAACCGCGACGACACTCCCCCAGTCTGCCGACGCCGACTCAATCAAATTATGGTTTTCAGTAACTGGCGTCAGTAGGTTTTCTCCCGATAGCCGTGACTTCAGTCGCTAAGGTGACAAAAAGACAAGCCTTAAAATACCCTCTAATCTGTGCTATCACACGTCTAGTACTTTGCGGCATCCATTTCACCACCGATCCCCCTCATCCCCCAGCCCCTTCTCCCAACGCTAGAAGACGAAGAGTGAGCAGTTTGAAGGCCTTCTTCCAAGCTAGCTACGGTGTATACACAGGTCTGGTCGGTTCAAGTTTAAAGCCTTTTAGCCCCCTCAATCCCCCAATCCTAGGGGACTTTGAAGATTCAGTTTCCCCCAAACTTGGAGGGTAGGGGGGCGAAACCCAGCAATTTGAAGAGCATCCAGAGATCTGGATACACGGCAGCCCAAGCTAGGGAGAGAGATTTAGGAGGAGGGCGAAGCGTGGGCAAATTTACGCCGAACGGTACTAGCCACTTCCTCCCAGATCTTTATCAGCTTTTTGATACTGTAAAAGCCAGGATAGCCTTCTTTCCTACTTACGTTGCACCAATTCACCTTATTTAAGTCCCATTCAATGACTGCGATAACTCCCCCACCCAAAATACTGCCGTCCTTAAGAGCGCAAATCCCTTCGCTGAGCGATCGCCTCACCAACCTGCTAAATCGCTTGCAGCCCTCACCAGAAGTCCTTGTCTTTTTTTCTGCATTGATGATTGGTGGAGGCTCTGGATTAGCCATTGTGCTGTTCCAAAACCTGATCTTTCTATTCCATACTCTCGCTTTTGTAGAAGTTCTTGGCTACCTGTCACACTGGGGAGCTTGGACGCTCGCCAGCATCCCCTCATTAGGCGGTTTGCTAATTGGTATCTTGCGTTGGTGGTTTCCAACTTTATTCGGGCAAGACCTGGCAGCAATCTTGAGCCGTACCAGATTCCAGCCGTTTTCTCCGTTGCGCCCCTTCGTGAAAATGCTGGCTGCCGCCATATCCTTGGGAACTGGAGCATCCCTAGGACCGGAGGGTCCTAGTGTGGAAATTGGCTCTAGTGTGGGTATGTTACTGGGACAAACTTTTCAAGTGTCGCGAGAACGTTATCGTTTATTACTCGGATCTGGGGCAGGGGCTGGATTTGCTGCCGGATTTAATGCACCTATTGCTGGAGTCTTCTTTGCGATCGAGGTCATTTTGGGAACCCGATTTGCTACCCCTGCTGCCAGTTTAATTTTGCTGTCAGCGGTTATTTCTGCCTTAGTTGCTCAAAGCTTTTTGGGTGTACATCCTGCCTTTGATTTGCCAACTTATCAATTAATGAACTCCTGGGAATGGTTGAACTATTTTGGCTTAGGGATACTGGCAAGTTTAGTTTCAATCATCTATACACGATCCATTCGCTTTGCCCAGGCATGTTTCCAAGGTGAATGGATGAGCCAAATAGGGATAGGTAAATTACCTGCTATTACACAACCACTGCTAGGAGGAATAATTGTCGGACTTTTGGCACTCAAGTTGCCGCAAATTCTGGGTGTCGGCTATGATGTGCTAGAGGTAATTCTTCGGGGAGAGCAATTCTCCCTACAATTTCTCTGTGTTTTACTAATTGTCAAATTAATCGCCACAGCAATTAGTTTAGGCAGTGGTCTGGTCGGAGGAATCTTCGCACCTGCCATGCTCCTGGGAGCCTGCTTAGGGAGTGCATACGGCAATTTCCTGCTTACAATCTGGCCCCATGCCGAAATCGCACCACCTCCAGCCTATGCCTTAGTGGGAATGGCTGCGGTTTTAGCTGGAAGTGTGAAAGCACCACTGACTGCGATTTTGTTGCTGTTTGAGATGACCCGCAATTACCTGATTGTCTTGCCACTGATGGCGGCAGTGGGGATCAGTGTTTGGGTAGTTGATTTGATGCAGTCTGACTCCTCGAATCGAGAATTAGATCTACCCCAGATGGGGGTAAATCTGCAAAACCAGGATGAGATGGAGCTGCTACGAGGTGTCGCTGTTTCAACCCTCATGAGTCGAGATTATTTTGCCTTACCTGCATCGATGCCGTTCATTGAGGCAGGACAAACGATGCTACAAAACAAATGCCATACAGCCTTAGTTCTTACTAATACAGGACAATTAGTTGGAGTGGCTACCCTCGCCGATATTCGGCGAAAAATCACCCAAGTTGTTGCTGAACGATCTCAATCTCTCGATGAGATATCTCAATCAACTGATCAAAATCCCTTTCAGCAAACGCTCGAAGAAATCTGCACCACAGAAGTTCTCTACACCTATGAGGATGAATCCATTGCCGCCGTACTAGAGCGTATGGGAGCTAGAGGGCTATATCTCTTACCAGTAGTTGATAAAGATAACCCCCGTACAGTGGTAGGAGTCATCGAACGCAACCAAGTGGAGTTAGCAGGGAACTTAGTGATGACACGAGCTGCACTGGCAATGATTTCTCCGCAGGAACCTATCACTGTCAACTCGCCGAGCTGAAGTTGCACAATCTACAAACGGCTCATTTTTTCTACAGTTTTCCCTGGTAAGGGTTGCAATGATAGGGATAGCGGATTTGAAGTCGTTGAACGCCAGCGGCATCAAGCTTTCAGGTTTTCAGTATGAAAAGCAACTCGTTACTGTTGCGATACACGGGAGGAACTGATGGTACAACATCTGATTTTTCACAATTGTCCCGATACGGTCAAAGAAGGAATTCGTGACTACTGGAGCCGAAAACAGCCTCGAATTGCTCGACTCTTGCAAACATTTCCAGAGGAGCAACGGCATTTAAGATTGATGGTCGATCGCAATTCTGACGGCTATCAAGCAAGAGCTGTATTGATGTTGCCGACTCAGGTGCTTGTGGCTCAATCCAAAACTTGACAGGAAGTGTATCAAGCTGCGATTGATGCAGTTATCGATATTCTGGCAGAAGAAATTCGTCGCCATAAAGAACAACTGCGGCGCGATCGCACCCACCGGAAAAAACAACAGCAGCAAACAGACATTGCTACCACCCTGGAATTCTTGGAACAAGATATTCGCCAACAACGCCGAGAATTCTTCTTTGATTTATTACGTCCTGTACTACGCAACTTACGAAATCATGCCCGTCGGGAATTGGTTTTTGCTCAGCTAGAAGGCAAGGTTTCCCCTGATGAAATGACGGTATCCGATCTACTCGATGAAGCCATCCTCCGCGCCTGGGAACGCTTTGAGCAACGCCCTCCTCAGCAACCCCTCGATCAATGGATTGGTGGACTGATGCATGAGACTATCGATGAGCGAGAAGCTAAGGCAATTCCTGCCATTTCTTTAGAGACCGAAATTCCAGAAGATGATCCACGGTTTCAAGTAGAAAGTGGCTGGATTCTAGACAATGAGCCATTTTGGAGCGATTTGGAATCTTTGACCTTAGAAGATATCCTACCCCAACACGAAGTTGAAGAACCCTGGGATGCCTACAGCCTTGATGAGAAGGAGCGATGGTTGTTTGCCCAACTATCGAAATTGCCCAAGCTGCAACGTCGTGCATTGATGCTTTACCTCCTGGAAGGATGGGAAGTAGAGGAAATCGCCATGCTGCAACAACGAAGCGTTACAGAAGTAGGGGCAGATATTGAGGCGGCCCAGACTTTCCTCAAAGATCAGTTGTGGCAGCAAATCTATCAACGTCAAAACTGACTGGGCAGTCACCCACACGGTGACAGCCAAGATAACACTCATTCACCTCAGATTTCCCTCAGATTTTCGGCTTAGGTTTAAATACGTAGTTGGGGTAAATCGCAACGATGCTGACTGAAACGCGCCAGGTTAAGGATTTGATGACGACCGATCCCGTGACTGTAAAGCCGACAGATTCTGTTGAAACGGTTTTGCAATGTCTTGAGGAAAACCACATCAGTGGACTTCCTGTAGTGAATGAAACAGGTAAGGTGGTTGGCGTCGTTTCAGAAGCAGATTTGTTGTTCAGAGAGCGTCCTGTTCGCTTGCCATTGTATCTCTCGTTTTTAGGTGGAATTATTTATCTCGAACCGCTTGATCATTTTGTGCAGCAGTTGAAAAAGAGTCTAGGGATTCTAGTTCAGGATGTGATGACACCTAACCCAATCACGATCGCCCCAGATGCTCTTATCTCCCAAGCGGCTGATTTAATGCTAGAAAAACGAGTGAATCGTCTACCTGTTGTGGATGAAACGGGCGCACTGGTTGGGATTATTACGCGGGATAATCTATTACGTGCATTGAAATCAGATTGATTGCATGACTCTTCCTAGAGAAGTTCGCAAGGAGCTACAGGATCATGATCAGCAAAATTTCAGACTCGTTTCAAGGTGATAATCGCTCAACATTATCATTTTCTTCCTCGCTCCGTTTCCAGATCAGTGGCTTTTTAGACTTGAGTTTGCTGATCCTTATTTTCGGCGGCTTGGGCTGGTTCACGGTCACTAATCATTCTCCAATCAGCGCGATTTTGTTGATGATTGCAACTGCAGGAGTGCGTGGCTGTTGGCTAGCGGGGTTTCCAGTTTGGGCTGGCTTACTCTCGCTGACGTTTAGTGCTACCTGGATTCTGGTTGGTGCCCTGACGGATAGTGGCCTCTATGGATGGGCAGTGGCGATCGCCCTCGGTTGGATGAGTGTTTTTTTACTCGATATTAGCCTGTCCCACATGATCGACCGTTTCCATCAAACTGGATGGCGTTACTCGCAAATCTTTTGGCTTCTAGCGATCGTCGGCATACTCAGCACAATGGTAGGAGGAATCCTGCCAATTCTATGGAAAGTTTAAATGCAAAAAGCCGATAGACAAGATCTTGATCATGGAACTTGGATTGATTGGACTGGGGCGGATGGGTGCTAATATGGCACGTCGGCTAACACAAGCTGGACACACAGTGATTGGCTACACTCGCCAACCTGAAAAAGCAGAAGCATTAGTAAAGGAAGGGGCGATCGCTCGTGGCGTGACTGCTTTCTCTAATTTAGTGAATGCGCTTGCCAAACCCCGTACCTTCTGGCTGATGCTGTCCGCTGTTTTGAGTTCAGCCCTCTACTCGCGATTTAGCTCACGGGGGCAAGCCGACTTTGCAGATAAGCTGCTCTCTGCTTTGCGCTATGAGTTTGGTGGACATGTGGAAACCTACCATTCCGGTTCTGGAGGTAAATGATGGTAGCCGCAGCGTCTGATGCACTTGTCTTGTTTGGAATCACAGGTGATTTAGCCTACAAAAAAATCTTTCCAGCGTTGCAGGCAATGATTCAGCAGGGACACCTGGAGATTCCGGTGATTGGGGTAGCAAGGCGTGACTGGAGCATTGAGCAATTACAAAGCCATATTCACAGCAGCCTGGAGGAACGGGAAGGGGTGGATGAAGCTGCCTTTAAGAAGCTGTGTTCATTACTTTGCTACATTTCAGGAGATTATGGCGATCGCGCGACTTATGAAAAGCTTTGTCATGTCTTAGAAAACTCAAAGAGTCCCTTATTTTACTTAGCGATTCCGCCCAGCCTGTTTAGCACCGTCGTAGCTGGGTTAAAGCAGGTCAATTGTTCTCAAAATGGGCGTGTCATTGTAGAAAAACCCTTTGGACGCGATCTTGCATCTGCACGCCACCTGAATCAAATTCTCCACACGCTGTTCTCAGAAGAACAAATCTTTCGGATTGACCATTATCTTGGCAAAGAGCCAGTTCAGAATCTGCTTTATATGCGCTTCGCCAACTCCCTGCTAGAACCCATCTGGAACCGTACCCATGTTTCTAGCATTCAAATAACAATGGCTGAAACTCTCGATATTCAGGGGCGCGGCAAGTTTTATGAAGAAACAGGCGCCATTCGAGACGTCATCCAAAATCATCTGCTTCAAGTGCTTGCATGCCTCATTATGGAGCCACCACCAACCGAGGATAGTGATGCAATTCGCAAAGAAAAAGCACGTATCTTAAAAGCAATTCGTCCAATTGATCCGCTCGATGTTGTTCGGGGGCAATATCGTGGCTATCGCCAGGAGACCGATGTTGCCCCTGACTCTAAGGTAGAAACGTTTGCAGCGATCAAGCTCGAACTCGAAACCTGGCGATGGGCAGGGGTGCCAATTTACCTGCGCGCGGGGAAATGTCTACCGATTTCTGCAACAGAAGTGTTACTCAGGCTCAAGCGGCCTCCTCAAGATGTGTTTGGTGAACGAGCGTTTGGATTGGCGAACTATTTTTACTTTCGTCTCAGTCCCAATATGTTAACTGCGATCGGAGTTCGCTCTAAAGCACCCGGTGAGGGAATGGTTGGTAATGAAGTGGGCCTGGTTGCTCAGGTTGAACCTGCGAGCGAAATGCAACCCTACGAGCGCCTCTTAAGAGATGCAATTAAAGGAGAACCCATGCTGTTTGCCCACCAGGAGGAAATAGAAGCCCAGTGGCGAATTGTGGAGCCTATTTTGACCAGAAAATCGCCAGTTTATGAGTATGAACCCGGCACATGGGGTCCTCCCCTTGCCGATCGCCTGACTCCACCCGATGGCGGTTGGCATTCTCCACTTTTAGATTGAATGGATTCAATCAAATTTTGCCCTGAAAATAATCTTAATTGAGGTCATTATCATGAACATGAGTGAGAATGACTTGACACTCCCGGCATATGGAGGAAAACCAGGTGTCTTCTGAGCTAAATGGTGTCATGTTGCAGGGCTTTCACTGGTTTCTCCAGGAAAATAGTTTTCCTGGTAGCCAGGGGAGAAAGCTTTGGCAGTTTCTCAGATTTGTAAAACCTAATCACAAATTTGCACCACGATAACCACTAAATTGCCATCCTAAGGAGTCAAAATTTCGTTGCAAAATGCCTATCATTAAAGCTTAAGTTACATCTCTGGTGATTGCTAGTTCCAAAGAAAAAGACAATTATCAAAGACAACCATCGAAACCATCAAATTTATGCGCTATCGTCGATTTAGCTACCGGTATACGGGTGTTTTTTCTGGCATGACTTCGCCTTCCCAGTCCACCGTTTGGGAAAGTCAGCTTCAGGCCAGGTTTGCCTATCCACAATGGCAACCCGCCGCCGACCTCTATGAAACCTCTACCGCCCTAATTGTGAAAGTCGAAGTGGCGGGCATGACGGAAGAAGACTTTGAAATTTCCCTCTACGAAAATGCTTTGGTGATTCAAGGTGTGCGTCCCTGGGAGAGCTTTGAAGGGGAGGGACTGTACCACGCGGTTAACATTCACTACGGTGCTTTTCGACTGGAAGTTCCCATCCAGCTTCAAATTGAGCGCGATCGCATCCAGGCCCGTTATGACCGGGGTTTCCTGTATATTATCCTACCCAAAGCAGAGGTGTGATTATGACGGATACGCCTATCAATGGTGATCAGAATTCCGCAATAGATGCCCAAAGCATTCCCGAAATTCCCGATGCTCTGCCGGTTTTGCCGCTCATCAACACAGTTGTCGTTCCAATGGCGGTGGCTCCCATTGTGGTTGGGCAGGAGCGATCGATCAAGCTGGTAGACGAAGTCATGCGCACTAATCGGCTGGTGACTTTGGTGGCGCAGCGTCACCCAGAAGCCCGTCCGGCAGGGCCGGATGATATTTATCGTGTGGGGACAACCGCCATTATTCACCGACTATTGCGTTTACCGGATGGCACCCTCCAACTCGTCGTTCAGGGATTAGAGCGGATTCGTATTCTTGACTTTTTACAAACAGAACCTTTCCTCGTGGCACGTATAGAAAAGTTGCCAGAGCAGGTGACAGCGAGTACAGAACTGGAAGCCCTGCGCCGCACGTTGGGTGAGTTGTTTCGCAAACTAGTGCCCCTAACGGAGGATATTCCTAACGAATTAGCTGCCGCTGGTGAAAATATCAGCGATCCCCGCCTGTTTGCTTACTTAGTCACGGCGATGACCCCAATGGAAACGCCCCTGCGGCAAGAAATCCTAGAGTTAGATGCTGTGGAAAACAAACTCCAGCGGCTGGTTGAAATTGTCCAGCAAGAATTAGCCGTGCGGGAATTGCAGCAGCAAATCACCTCAGATGCCCAGGAAAAGATTTCTAAAACTCAACGGGAATACATTCTTCGGGAGCAATTGAAATCAATTCAGCGCGAACTGGGTGAAGAAGACGCCGAACAAGCAGAAATTCAAGAACTACGCAACCAACTGGAGGCGGCCCAGCTTCCCGAAGAAGCCCGCAAAGAGGCATTCCGCGAATTGTCTCGCCTGGAACGGTTGCCAGCGATTTCGCCAGAATACGGCATGATTCGTACCTATCTCGACTGGATGGTGAGTCTGCCCTGGAATACTAAGACTGGCGAGGCGATCGACCTGGGGTATGCTCGCCAGGTATTGGATGAAGATCACTATGATCTGGAGAAGATCAAAGACCGGATTCTGGAATATCTCGCGGTCAAAAAGCTCAAGAGTGAACGTGCCGCTGTTTTGGCAGAGCAATCCTCTGTCCAGGAAAATGCTCCAGAAGAGACACCAGCTTCCCAGAAGCCTCCAGAACCCGGGTTAGAGGAGATTCGCCGCGAACCAATTTTGTGTTTTGTAGGCCCCCCCGGTGTTGGTAAAACTTCCCTGGGACAGTCGATCGCCCGTGCGATGGGACGCAAGTTTGTCCGCATTAGTCTGGGTGGAGTAAGCGATGAAGCCGAGATTCGTGGTCATCGTCGCACTTATATTGGGGCGTTACCGGGGCGCTTAATTCAAGCTCTGCGACGAGCCGAAACGGCTGATCCAGTCTTTATGCTGGACGAGGTGGATAAGCTGGGCAGAAGTTTTCAGGGGGATCCGGCAGCAGCCCTGCTGGAAGTCCTCGATCCAGCCCAAAATCATACCTTTGTAGATACCTATTTGGGGGTTCCTTTTGATTTATCCAGGGTACTGTTTATCTGCACAGCCAATACCGTCGAAACTATCCCCTCTCCCTTACTTGATCGCATGGAGATTTTAAGTCTCTCCGGCTATACCGAACTGGAGAAGTTGCACATTGCTCGTCGCTATCTGCTGCCCAAACAGCTACGGGCAAATGGACTGAAACCAGAGGAACTGGCAATGACTGATGCGGCCCTCCAGCGGATTATTCGGGAATATACCCGTGAAGCAGGGGTTCGCAGTTTAGAGCGAGAAATTGGTGCGGTGGTGCGCAAAGTGGCTCGCCAAATTGCGGAAAGAAAAGTGGCAGCCACCACTGTCGAAGCCGAGCAACTTCCTGATTATCTGCGTCGCCCCCGGTTTCTTGATGAAGTGGTGGAACGGATTGATCGCCCCGGTATTGCCACAGGTTTAGCCTGGACTCCTGCTGGTGGCGATGTGTTGTTTGTGGAAGCGACCATGATGCCTGGACGCGCCGAACAGTTGATGTTAACTGGAATGCTGGGGGATGTGATGCGGGAGTCTGCCCAGGCAGCTCTGTCCTATGTGCGGTCTAATGCGGAAAAATTGGGGATTGATCCCAAGGTATTTATGGGGAAAGTTGTGCATGTGCATGTGCCAGCCGGGGCGACACCGAAGGACGGACCTTCGGCAGGAGTGACGATGGTAACGGCGATCGCCTCTGTTGCCTCTGGTCGCCTGGTTCGTAATGATGTCGCCATGACAGGAGAAATCACGCTGCGAGGCAAAGTGCTACCCGTGGGCGGAATTCGGGAAAAAGTGTTAGCCGCCTATCGGGCGGGCATTAAAACGGTGATTCTGCCTCAGCGGAATGAACCTGATTTAGAAGATGTGCCGGAAGAGGTGCGTCATCAGCTTCAGTTTGTACCCGTGAGTACCGCAGAGGAAGTTCTGGCAACAGCGTTGACATCAACCGATTCTTGATTGCTGTTATTACCCATGACCGCTTTTATTCTGCGAGCCTTCCTCACTCTCTTCGTCGTTCTTGATCCGGTCGGGTTAGTGCCTATTTTTCTGACCCTGGCAGGCGAGTATTCCCCTAAAGTGCAAATGCGTATCATTCGCCAGTCCATTTTGGTGGCAGGGGCAATTTTATTTAGCTTTGCCCTATTTGGTAACAATTTGCTGCGCTATCTGGGAATTAGCGTGGAAGCCTTTCAGGTCGCCGCTGGAATTCTACTACTGAAAATCGCGGTGGATATGGTGTTTGCCCAGCATCAGCGGGAAACAAAAGCCGAGGAATCAGAAGCCCACACCCGAACAGACATTAGCGTGTTTCCCTTGGGAACGCCGTTGATTGCCGGGCCGGGTGCATTAGCCAGTATTTTGGTCTTGCAGGGGGAGGCGACCCTCTATCCCTTTGGTACAGCGATCGTTTTAGGAATGACGATGTCTGTGCTGTTGTTGCTCTATGGTTCGCTGGCGATCGCCCAAACCCTGACCCAATGGCTCGGACGGACGGGGATTAATGTCGTTTCCAGAGTGTTGGGGATTTTACTGGCGGCATTAGCAGTGCAGTATGCGATCGATGGGATTCTGACTCTCATCAAAAAAACATTGCTTTGAACATGTAGATCAAGGTAATCAAGAAGAGGAACGCAAAAGAGCGATCGTCACCCAACTCATCAGCCCAATGCCAAATAGGAGTAAACCTTGACTAACAATTTCAATCAGAGGAGGAAGCCCGGACTCCTGTCCCAATAATTGCTGTAGAATTGCGCCAGCAATCAACGAACCCATCGACAGGATAGCTAAACTCAAACGGTTCATCCCTTGTTGTTGCGTGTGCAGAAATTCTTGCTCCAATCGCCAACCTAAATTGATTCCTAATTCTGAGCGCTCCAAGCGGTCAAGTAACACTTCAAACCGCTGGGGAAATTGGGTAGTTAACCGGGACAAGTAGAGACTCGACTGCACAGCATCCTGCCATAGCTCAGTTCCCAATAGGCGCAGACGAATTGCCTGTTCCACAACAGGACGCGCGACCTCTACAAAGGGAAATAGGGGATCGAGTTGGCGGGCGATACCTTCCACATTGGCGATCGTTTTCACAAATAACCCAATCGTGCCTGGCATTTGAATATTATTTTCTCGTGGCACCCTTAGGGCTTCATTGAGTAGCTCAGCCAGGTTAATTTCTGTCAAAGGCCGAGTATAAAATCTCCTCAGCAGGCGGTCAAAGGCAGACTCAATTGCTCGTAAGTCTACCTCTAAGCGGGTAAACCCCAACTCTCGAATGGCCTGAGTGACAATTTTGGGACGCTCGTACACAATGCCAATGAGCAAATCGGTGAGAATACTCTGTGTGCGGGGGTCGATCATGGCAACCATGCCACAATCCAGTAAGGCTAACCGATCTTGGGTATCATCACCGATATATAAAAAATTACCAGGATGGGGATCAGCATGAAAAAATCGATCCAGATAGATTTGTTGCATCACCACCTGAACCGCCAGGGTTGCCAGTCGCTTTTTGCGGGGTTCGGGAAGATCAACCTGATTCAGCTTGATCCCTTCAATCCATTCCAACGTCAGAATACGATCGGTTGTCCAATCCCAATACACCTTGGGAACCACGACTTGTCCGGATTTCCAAAAACGGCTATTTCTTAAATTTTGGCGGAGTTGTTCCGTGTTGCGAGCTTCTCGATGAAAATCAAGTTCACCCAAAAGACTATATCGAAATTCTTCAACTAAGCCAGGTAAGTCGTAAGCCTGTCCTACTTTATCTCGACTAAACCAGTTCGCGAGAGCTTCTAGAACCTCCAAGTCCCGCTCGACAATTTCTCCAATACCAGGACGTTGAATTTTAATGGCAACAGTTTGATGATTTTTCAGAACCCCTCGATGTACCTGCGCCAGAGAACCAGCCGCGATCGCCACGGGTTCAATAGTGAGAAAATTAGATTGCAATGATTCTCCAAAGGCATTTTGTAAAATTGGTTCTATCTCACTCCAGGGTAAAGCTGGAACATTGTTTTGTAAGGTTTCTAAGACTGAAATATATTCTGGACTGAGTAAATCTGGGCGAGTACTCAGCAACTGTCCGAGCTTAACAAAAGTTGGCCCTAACTCAATGAGAATTTGTCTGAGAACGTGCGGCAGCGGTAAAGCAGGTTGTTCGGGTTGGGCATCTTTGATAATGCGACTGCGAAAATAATTCCAGCCGTTGCGTAAAATGACTTCAATAATTTCAGCTTGGCGTTGGCTGGCAGTGGCTGATTTGGCAGCAAGTAAAAACATGGAAAGCGCTTGATTAACTTCAGTGACTTGACTGAGAAATAACAATGAGGAGAGAAACCAATATTCCCTCCTCATTGGTTTAGTCCATTTCAGCCATTATATCTTTAGTAGTCAAAGTCACCGCCACCTGCTCCGGCGCCTGCGGGGGTTTTCTCCTTTGGCTCTGGTTTATCAACAACGATGCACTCCGTGGTCAGCACCATTCCTGCTACCGATGCGGCGTTTTGCAGGGCGCTACGAGTCACTTTTGCAGGGTCAACAATGCCTGCCTCAAACATGTTTGCGAACGTATCTTTAGCGGCATCATAACCTTCATCAAAGGGCAGTTCTCGCACATGTTCAGCAATCACTGCACCATTCACACCAGCATTATCCGCAATCCGACGCAGGGGCGCATAGAGGGCACGCGCCACAATCATCGCACCGGTCAATTGTTCATCTTGAAGGTTGCTCTTCGCCCACTCTTCCAGTTGAGGAGCGAGATGAGCAAAGGTAGTACCACCACCGGGCACAATCCCTTCCTCCACGGCGGCTTTGGTCGAGTTAATGGCATCTTCCAGCCGGAGTTTACGATCTTTCAACTCGGTTTCTGTCGCAGCTCCCACTTTGATCACTGCCACACCACCTGCAAGCTTCGCCAATCGTTCTTGCAGTTTTTCTTTGTCGTAGGAAGAATCAGTTTCTTCCATCTGGCGACGAATTTGTTCACAGCGGGCTTTGACCGCTTTCTCGTTGCCTTCAGCCACGATCGTGGTGTCCTCTTTGGTGATGGTGACACGACGGGCTTTACCGAGCATTTCCAGTTTGGCATTTTCCAACTTCAAGCCCGTGTCTTCGCTGATCACCTGACCATTAGTAAGGACAGCAATATCTTCCAGCATGGCCTTACGGCGATCGCCAAAACCGGGTGCTTTGACAGCACAGACGCGCAATACGCCCCGCATATTGTTCACGACCAAGGTGGCCAACGCTTCTTTCTCAATGTCTTCGGCAATAATCAAGAGCGGTTTAGCAGCTCGTGCCATTTGTTCTAGGATTGGCACCAGATCCTGCACCAGGGTAATCTTTCTATCGGTAATCAGGATATGAGGCTCTTCCAGAACTGCTTCCATGCGTTCTGCATCAGTCGCAAAGTAAGGGGAAATATACCCTTTATCAAAGCGCATCCCTTCAGTAACTTCTAGTTCCGTCTGCATAGACTTCCCTTCTTCCAGAGAGATTACGCCTTCCTTGCCGACTTTGTCCATCGCCTCGGCAATCATCTGCCCAACTTCAGCATCATTGCCCGCAGAGATGGTCGCCACCTGAGCAATTGATTTTGAGTCATCAATCTGACGGGCGTGCTCCTGAATCCGATCAACGATAAAGTGGGTAGCCTTATCAATACCGCGTTTCAGTGCCAGCGGATTTGCGCCAGCTGCCACGTTGCGCAGCCCTTCTTTCACCATGGCATGGGCGAGTACGGTGGCAGTGGTCGTTCCATCCCCTGCTATATCGTTCGTTTTCGATGCGGCTTGACGCAGGAGAGAAACCCCCGTATTCTCCACGTGATCTTCTAGCTCAATTTCTTTAGCGATCGTCACACCATCATTAACAATTTGCGGTGCGCCGTATTTCTTCTCCAACACCACATTGCGCCCCTTGGGACCCAGAGTGACAGCCACCGCTTCGGCCAGCGCATCAATGCCTTTCTCAAGACTGCGACGAGCGACATCATTGTACAAAATGGTTTTGGCCATAGGATAATTATCCTCCGATCACACTGAACGTAAATTGACTGACAAAACGCAAACTGAGTAAAAGTTCCTAGGCAACAACAGCAAGTACATCTTTTTCAGACAGCAAGACGTAATCTTCGCTGCCTAGCTTAATGTCTGTACCCGCGTACTTGGAATAGAGAACTTTATCTCCAGCTTTGACTTCCATCGGGATGCGATTTCCCGACTCATCGCGCCTACCTGGGCCAACTTGCACCACTTCACCGACCTGAGGCTTTTCTTTGGCGGTGTCAGGGAGCAAAATTCCGCCTGCTGTTTTCTCTTCAGCTTGGGCAACTTTAATAAATAGGCGATCGCCCAGAGGTTTTACGGTGGAAACGTTTAAACTGACAGTTGCCATAGCACATCCATCCTCCGATTCACAATCAGGGTCTAATCAGGATCTCAGGATCGATAGGTCATCCCCTCAAGATGTCTGAGTTGGGGCATCATACTTACCCCAACACATGGGCAATAAAACAATAAAATCTGAGGACTTTCTGAGGAATGATCGACCGCTCTAGTGGGGCGATGGCCTCTTCATCGCACTCATTTTTTCCACAGATTTATTTGTTCTACTCTAATCAGTAAATATGCAAGATTTCAGCTTCGATGGGTTCTTCCCAGAAGTAGGGTTTCCCGTCCAGAACCCCTTAAACCTTTGAGGGTTTTCCGAACCAGTGATTGCCAAAGGAAGTTGTGCTTATGCCAGTGGAAACTGAAACTCAACGATCGCGAAAGCAACCCAACCCCAAAGACGTGGGTGGCAGCTTATTGATTTTTCTAGTCACCCTATTTTTGCTGAACTTATTAGTCTTCCCCAATTTGAGCCCGCGACTCCCGGAAGTTCCTTACAGCGAGTTTATTGAGCAGGTCGAAGCCGGACAAGTGGCACGGGCGGTTGTTACTCCGAATCGGATCGAGTATCAGTTGAAACCCAGACCCGGTGAGACAGAACCGCCACGCATCTTTGCCACAACGCCCGTGGCGATCGATTTGGATTTGCCCAAGATTTTGCGAGAGCATAATGTGGAATTTGCAGCTCCACCGCCCAGCAACACAGGTTGGATCGGCACCCTCTTAAGCTGGGTTTTGCCGCCACTGATCTTCTTCGGCATTTGGGCATGGTTGTTTAATCGCGCCCAAGGGGGGGCGGCAGCATTGACGGTCGGTAAAAGCAAAGCTCGGATTTACTCAGAAGGAGATACAGGAGTTACCTTTACAGATGTAGCTGGGATCGACGAAGCGAAGGCAGAGCTACAGGAGATTGTGGATTTTCTCAAGCAGGCTGATCGCTACACTCGTCTGGGTGCCAAAATTCCTAAAGGCGTGTTACTAGTGGGTCCACCCGGAACGGGTAAAACCCTGCTGGCAAAAGCGATCGCCGGCGAAGCCGGTGTTCCTTTCTTTAGCATTTCTGGTTCTGAATTTATTGAATTGTTTGTCGGGGTTGGGGCAGCACGGGTGCGCGACTTGTTTGAACAAGCGAAGCAACAGGCTCCCTGTATTGTGTTTATTGATGAACTCGATGCCCTTGGTAAATCGCGGGCGGCGGGCGGCCCATTTGTGGGCGGCAACGATGAGCGCGAACAAACCCTCAATCAGCTACTCACTGAAATGGATGGCTTCGATGCCAATACAGGAGTCATCATCCTGGCGGCAACTAACCGCCCAGAGGTGCTGGACCCTGCTCTGCGTCGTCCCGGTCGTTTCGACCGTCAGATTGCGGTCGATCGCCCCGATAAGATTGGACGCAAAGCCATTCTGGAGGTTCATGCCCGACGGGTCAAGCTGGCTGCCGATGTGGATCTAGACAAAATTGCTGCCCGCACGCCAGGATTTGTCGGAGCCGACTTGGCCAACTTGGTGAATGAGGCCGCCCTCCTCGCCGCCCGCCAAAACCGGGATGCCGTGACGATGGCCGATTTTAACGAGGCAATCGAGCGAGTGGTGGCTGGCTTAGAAAAGCGATCGCGCGTTCTCAATGATCTAGAGAAAAAGACCGTTGCCTACCATGAGGTGGGGCATGCCTTGGTTGGGGCATTAATGCCAGGGGCAGGAAAAGTTGAGAAAATCTCGATCGTGCCGCGAGGCGTAGGGGCTTTGGGCTATACGCTGCAATTGCCGGAAGAAGATCGGTTTCTCATGGTTGAGAGTGAACTGCGAGGACGCATTGCCACCTTACTGGGTGGGCGATCGGCGGAAGAGCTGATCTTTGGCGAAGTTTCTACCGGGGCAAGTGATGATATTCAGAAAGCGACCGATCTGGCGGAGCGTGCCGTAACCCTGTACGGCATGAGCAATACACTAGGCCCGGTGGCGTTTGAAAAAATTCAGCAGCAATTTTTAGAAGGCTATCCGAACCCGCGCCGCTCAGTCAGCCCCAAGGTAGCAGAGGAAATCGACCGTGAGGTGAAAGAAATTGTCGATGGTGCCCACCATATTGCTTTATCAGTTTTGCAAACAAACCGGGAACTGCTTGAAGAAACCGCGCAGACATTGCTGCAAACCGAAATTTTGGAAGGCGAAGCATTGCGATCGCCCTTAGAACGGGTTAAACCTCCGGCTGAGCTTCAGCACTGGCTCCGCACCGGCCAGCTTCCTGAAGGGACGATAAGAGTAACTACGATATAGACAGGACAAGCTTCATCGCCCTCAAACCTCGACGATAGTTCAGCACCTTATAGCGCTTGATTTGCATCAACTGCTCAACAATTTCCCATAACTTAGGTAGCTTTAATGGGTAAGTCCAACAGCGTTTGTTAAATCTTCTCAGGTAATCCGTTATCGCGTTGTTGTGACCATTCCAGCAGATGGCGCAAGCATTGGGCAAATTGTCGGCGATCGCAAATCTGATACAGATGCCATAGCTTAGGCTTAGTCAACTCTTTATTGATAAAGAAATGCTTGAATCACTGAGATGATCGCCCTAGTTCTGGAGGGAAGTGAATTTTTCGCGCTAAACCCAGCCATCGCAGTAAGTTGATTGCCCACCAAGTGGCATCAATTTCCCACCATCGCCAGCCTGCTTTTGCGACTTGCGGATAGGCATGATGGTTGTTGTGCCACCCTTCACCATAGGTCAGCAAGGCTGCCCACCACAGATTCCGCGAATTATCTGCTGTTTCAAACGTGCGGTAACCCCACATGTGGGTAACCGAATTGATAAACCAGGTACTATGCCAGAGCCAGACTGCTCTTACAAACATCCCCCATAGCACAAATGACCAGCCTCCAATCGCATAGAGCAGCATTCCTAATGGCAGTTGTAGAAGTAAAAAGTAGCGATTGAGCCACCGATAAAAGGGTTGCTTTGCTAAGTCAGGGGCGAAACGGACATATTGCTCATAGTCAAAGAATTCAGGCTGAGGATAAACCAGCCACAGCAGATGACTCCACCAGAACCCCCGACGAGCCGAATAGGGATCTTTGATTTCATCTTCTGTGTAGGCGTGATGTAAGCGATGACCAGCCACCCAAAAGATGGGGCCACCTTGCATGGCTAAAGCGCCGATGATGGCGATCGCATACTCTAGCCACTGGGGAACCTGGAAGCTGCGGTGACTCAGCAGGCGATGATAGCCTAAGCAAATACCAATACTGCCAAACAACCAGTGCAAAAGTAGCGCAACACCCAGCGCAGACCAAGAAAAGGACCAAAGAGCAATAATTGCTAGAAGATGAATTGTAACGAAAAACAGTATAAATGCCCAACTAGTTTTAGAATCGGCTGGAATCATTGAGTTAATGTTAGTTGACATGAAAACTCCTCACATAAAAGAGTACGGACGGAAAGAACACGAATGGACTAATTCACACTGATTAAATCGCTTTTGAGAAACCAGAAATTGGCTTTTGGTGCAGGTAAGCGTCAAACACAGAAGCAATATTGCGAATCAATAACCGTCCTACAGGTGTCACCTGAATTCGATCGCTCATGACCTCAACTAGTCCATCACCTTCTAAATGAGTCAATGCCTCAAGTTCACTAACAAAATAGTGATCAAAGTCAATCTGATAGCAGGTTTCTATATCTACCTTAGAAACACCAAATTGACACATTAGTTCCATAATGATGTGGCGGCGAATCTGATCATCACGACAAAGCTGAATTCCTCGTTCAATTGGCAACTCACCTTTCTCAAGCGATCGAAAATAGGTTTGCAGATGTTTGTGATGTTGAGCATAGACATCATGCAACATACTGATAGACGTTAAGCCAAAACCAATTAATTCGGCATCGGGCAGGGTGGTGTAGCCCTGAAAGTTACGCTTCAGAGTGCCGTGCTTTTGGGCGATCGCGAGTTCATCCTCTGGTTTAGCAAAGTGATCCATCCCAATGTATTGATAGTGCCGCTGGGTGAGCGTTTCGATCGCCATTTGCAAGATATCTAGCTTTTCAGATGCATTGGGCAAAGCATCGGCAGCAATCTGTTTTTGAATAGGTTTCAGCCAGGGAATATAGGCGAAACTGAAAATGGCAATGCGATCAGGATTGAGTGCAATTATTTTTTCAATCGTTTCAGTGAATGAACGCAGTGTTTGATAGGGCAGACCATAAATTAGATCTACATTGACACTATCAAACTTAGCCGCACGAATCCAACTCATGACATCAAACAATAAATCTTCCGGCTGAACTCGATTCACCGCAATCTGTACTTTTGGATTAAAGTCCTGAATTCCGAAACTAATGCGGTTAAATCCAATTTCTCTTAGTGCTAAGATATAGTCACGATTAATATAGCGAGGATTGACTTCAATCGAAATTTCTGCATTTGGCGCGAACTGAAAATGATTCTGCAGAGTGCGCCACAATAACTCTATTTGGTCTAAATTCAGATAGTTTGGTGTGCCTCCTCCCCAGTGCATTTGAGAGACTAGACGTGACGTATCGATTAACGATGTCATCTGCTGAATTTCTTGCGCCAAATAATCCAGGTAGGATTGAGCTGCAGTTTGACTTTGGGTGACAATCACATTGCAACCACAGAAGTAGCAGGCAGTTTGGCAAAAGGGAATGTGAACATAGAGAGAGAGGGGCGATTGACGTTGATTGGAAGTTGCGATCGCCCGTCTGAAGTGATGCTGATTAAATTCAGGTGTAAATTCAGCAGCAGTGGGATAACTGGTGTAACGAGGTAACGGGCGATCGTACTTCTGTAATAAGCGGGCATCAAATTGAACTGTTGACGGTGCAGAAATCATGAATAGTGTGTTCTCCTCTTGAATCAAGGCTTTTTTGCTGATTGGGTTGAATGACAATGTTATTGAGTCATAAAGCCATTCAGAGCACTCGCTCAAATGACATACGCTGCTGTTTCTGGTTGTGGTGTTTTCAGTTCAGGCGATCGCTGCAAGGTGTGTTCCGTACTGCCAGGTTTATCCTGTCGAGTCAGTAAATCAAAAGCATGATCACCAATGGTGGCTTTCACATCTGGCTCTAGTTCATGCATCACATCTCGGTTGAGCGCAAAGGTAAAGTTAGCTTCTGCTACGATTCGACAAATCGTGGCTCCATCTAGTTCTAGAGCGTCGATCGCGTGGCGGTATCCTTCTTTAAAGGCTCGCTTTGCCTCTGGAGTAGGAATCTGCTCAAACTCATAGAATGCTGTTCCTTCAGCAGCAGGCAGCTTGAGGGCAGAGCGAATGATGGTTTTGAGTGCCTGCCCTCCAGACAAATCACCTAGATAGCGAGTATAGGAATGGGCAATTAACAGGGCTGGATCAGTGTTGGCAACTTCATGGATGCGGTTGACATAAACCAATCCAGCCGCAGAGGGAGCAATCTCATCTCGCCACTGTTCGCCATAATAAAACGCTAGATCTTTCTCCAGGCTGGCAGAACGATTCAATTCAGGAAAGTGAATCGCAGCCACAATCGGGTCATCACAGCGGCTTTCAATTTCGGCTTCTAGAGCGTTGTAAACAAAATAGAGATTGGCAAGCAGCTTGCGAAAGGGTTCCCACTCTACAACTCCTTTCAGAAAGCATTTCATAAATGCCGTGTTTTCCGCCAGGGTATGGGCGCGAGCCGTTTCTTCCCGGAGCGTAACAGATAACGTTGTCATAATCTGACTCCTTAAAATCTTGAAAAATTTGCAAGTCCGATAGGCTTACTTCAGCACAATCTGCTCGGAGGCGCGAGCCTGTCAGCAAGCTTCAACCCGAAATTGAATATAACTTAATTTCTGTATAGTTATCAAGCAAATATGCTCTAAAACTTTGATACGCGAATGTTTTAGGATTCTTAAAATAACTCAAAAAACGAAGTATGCCTAAAGCCATATGATAACTTCATGGTTGTTAAGTTGTTGAGCATAGTAGTGAGGCATTCATGATTTCTTCTCCTCCCAGTCATACAGAGGTGGCGGCTTCCTCAAAAGCAGTTCAAGAAAACTTGCTGACTCCCCGGTTTTACACCACAAATTTTGATACTGCCGCTAGCCTTGACCTCACGCCCCAACGGCAAGCGCTAGAAGCGATGCTGGCCGAGATGCGAGCCGACTATAATCGCCATCATTTTGTTCGAGATGATTCGTTCAATCAATCTTGGCAACATCTCGATGAACCCACTCGCAAAGCATTTATTGACTATCTCGAACGTTCCTGTGTCTCTGAGTTTTCTGGTTTTTTACTATTCAAAGAACTAGCTCGCAAGCTGAAGCAGCGCAGTCCATTACTGGCGGAGATCTTTCATCTGATGGCGCGAGATGAAGCGCGTCATGCAGGCTTTTTGAATAAAGCAATGGCTGATTTTGGCGATTCGATGGATTTGGGCCACCTGACGAAAGTCCGTACCTACACGTTTTTCCCGATCGAGTGGATTATCTATACGGTGTACCTGTCGGAAAAGATTGGTTACTGGCGCTACATCATCATCTATCGCCATCTAGAGCAACATCCAGAGCATTCGTTCTATCCTCTATTCAAATATTTTGAGAGTTGGTGCCAGGATGAAAACCGGCACGGTGATATCTTCAAGGCGTTACTGCATTCTCAACCGCACTTGATCAATACTTGGAAAGCAAAATTGTGGATGCGCTTCTTTTTGCTGATGGTGTTTGCTACCCATACGCTGACAGTGCATGAGCGCGCTGGGTTTTATCAAGCGCTTGGACTGGATGCAACAGAGTTCGATCGCCAGGTGATTGAAAAGACCAATGAAACTGCTGCTCGTGCCTTCTCGGCAGTGCTCGATACAAAGCATCCAGCTTTTTATCGTCGGCTTCAGCAGTGTTCGGATCTCAATCAGCAAATGGTCGCAATTAACCAAAGTACTCAACCTCAGTGGCTAAAACGCTTACGCAAAATGCCGTTGCAATTGGCGATCGCAGCACATCTGTTCCGGCTATATTGGCTGCGCCCAGTAGATGCCCAAGCAACTTGGGGAACCGTTCGCTGAAAGCGTTCTAGGAATAACTTACCATCTTCAAATGAGGGTTTGAGCAGCATTAATCATACACTGAGCCATTGGGCATGGTTGCCCCTGTTAGATCAGCCCGATTCAAGTTAGTGCCTGTGAGATCGGCATGGAGCAGGTTTGCTCGATGCAGAATTGCGCCACTTAAATCGGCATAGCTGAGATCGGCTCCTTGTAAGTTGGCTTCTGTTAAGTCTGTTTTGAGCAGCAACTGAGGCGATCGCAGCCCTAACACTGCCCGATATAAACTGGCTCCCTCCAAATTAGCTTGATAGAGCAACGCACCACCCAGATTGGCATAGGACAGGTTTGCTGCCTTGAAACTGGCGTGACTGAGATTGGTCTGCCGGTCAGACCCCGATCGCAGATCGGCTTCAATCAACAGGGCGCGATCGAGATTTGCCTGTGATAGATTGGCCCCAGACAGAGTCGCTTTGAGCAAATTAGATTCGGTCAATTGCGCTTGCGCAAGAATGGCTCCACTCAAATCCGCTCCTCGCAAAATGGCACGGGATAGATCTGCTTCGGTCAAATCCGCGCCCCAGAGAATGGCTTCGCTCAAATCAGCCTCTTGAAAGCGACTGTGGCTAAAGTTCGATTTTCCTAAGCGGCTTTGGCGGAGATCCACGCGACTAAAATCCACCTCGGACAGATGCAGGTGAATTAGATCGAGTTCACGGAGCACGGTGTTACTAAAGTTACGCTGCCCAGCGGCATACCGCTCTAGTAGGTCATGAATCAAATTTTGGTCACTCATGCGGGTTCACTCAGACTGCGATCAAACTGAAATTTTGCAAGATTTGACAAGACTTCTATTGACAACTGTATAACTAGACAGTTATAAATCTATATCATCATGCTTTGCTTGCTTGATGTCACTATACCGCATATCGCCTCATAAATTGGGGATTGGAATTATGACGACATTATTGGAACAGAGAAACTCACTCAATGCCTGGGATCGCTTGTGTAACTGGATCACCAGCATTGAGAATCGCTTGTATATTGGTTGGTTTGGCGTGTTGCTGATTCCAACAGCTCTGGTGGCTGCCATTGTGTTCATCATTGCGATGATTGCGGCTCCTCCAGTCGATATCGATGGTATCCGGGAACCCGTCGCTGGCTCTTTGCTCTATGGCAATAACCTGATGACGGCTACCGTTGTACCCACGTCGAACGCGATCGGACTGCACTTTTACCCAATCTGGGAAGCCGCTTCCCTGGATGAGTGGCTTTACAACGGCGGCCCTTGGCAAATGATTGTGTTTCATTTCTTGATTGGCATTTATGCCTATATGGGGCGGCAGTGGGAATTGAGCTATCGCCTGGGGATGCGTCCCTGGATTTCGGTTGCCTATTCGGCTCCAGTGGCAGCAGCAACTTCGGTATTGCTCATTTACCCGATTGGACAAGGCAGTTTCTCAGATGGTTTGATGTTAGGCGTATCTGGCACTTTTAACTTCATGATCGTTTTCACTGCAGAACACAATATCCTGATGCATCCGTTCCATATGTTGGGTGTGGCAGGTGTGTTTGGGGGAGCCTTGTTTAGTGCAATGCACGGCTCGCTAGTGACTTCTTCTCTGGTGCGGGAAACCACTGAAGTGGAGTCCCAAAACTACGGTTACAAGTTTGGGCAAGAAGAGGAAACCTACAACATCGTTGCGGCTCACGGCTATTTTGGTCGCTTGATCTTTCAATACGCCAGCTTCAACAATAGCCGTTCTCTACACTTCTTCCTGGCGGCTTGGCCAGTTGTGGGCATTTGGTTTGCTGCTTTGGGCATCAGCACCATGTCGTTTAACCTGAATGGGTTTAACTTCAACAATTCAGTGTTAGACAGTGAAGGGCGCGTGATTTCAACCTGGGCAGATGTGTTGAACCGAGCCAATATAGGAATTGAAGTGATGCATGAGCGCAACGCCCACAATTTCCCGCTGGATCTGGCAGCAGGTGAAGCTCAGCCGATCGCCTTAAAGGCTCCTGCGATCGCTGGTTAGTAGAAGTAGATTAATGGGTTCGTTGTCATGGTTTGAATGAGTGTAATTGCGTCTTGATCTTGCGTCTCCCATTAGTAGGAGGCGCATTTCTATGTGAATCCTAATTTTGTAGCTGCTTCAATTTCTTTAAAGTTTGTGTTTGTTTCACAATGCGCTCATGAATGCGATCGCACGCTAAATCACAAAATTCAAAGATGGCAGGATCAATAATCTCATAATAGGCACTGGTTCCTTTAGGGTGTCGCGATAAGATTCCGGCTTGCGTCAGCACCTTCAGATGTTTAGACAGATTAGCCTGCCCTAAACCCGTCGCCTCACAAAGCTCCATTACGTTCATAGGCTGAGCACGAAGATGATGTAAGATTTGCAGCCGACTGGTTTCAGATAACACCTTAAAATATTCGGCAACCGATGCCAGCGTATCTAGATCGGGTTGAGTTCGTTTTTTTGCGGGCATAGTTTATAGATAAGGACAGGCTAACATGACCAATGCCATTGTCATTGCATAACTATATGCTATTACAGCAAATTCAAGCATAATGGGTAGGGAATAAGAGGAAAAATTCAATGGCTAAACCACGAATTTTGATTGTGGGTGGGGTTGCTGGCGGAGCATCTTGCGCAGCGCGGGCACGGCGGTTGTCAGAAGCCGCAGAGATTATCATCTTCGATCGCGGTCAATTTGTTTCCTTTGCCAACTGTGGTTTACCCTATTACGTTGGTAGTGTGATTGCCGATGAGAAAAAGCTGTTGGTCGCCAATGCCGATTTATTCAAGCAACGGTTCAACATTGAAGTGCGGTTGCAGCATGAAGTGATTGCCATCGATCGTACGGCTCAAACCCTGAGGGTGAAAAACCTGCAAACTGGAGAAGTGCAACAGGAACCCTACGATGCTCTGGTGTTATCTCCTGGTGCAGCGCCAATCCGTCCACCGTTGCCCGGCATCGATTTGCCCGGAATTTTTGCCCTGCGAACCATTCCAGATAGTCGCCGTATTCGAGAATGGATTGACATCCACCAAGTGAAACAGGCGATCGTTGTGGGAGGTGGGTTTATTGGGCTAGAAATGACAGAAAATCTGGTGCATCGAGGCATTGCAGTAACGTTAGTAGAAAAGTTGCCCCAGGTAATGCCCCCCTTTGATCCAGAGATGATGACTCCGGTGCAGGCCTACATCCGGTCGCAAGGGGTAAAACTGTGCCTGGGTGATGGAGTCCACAGCTTTGCAGCTGGAGCAGAAAATAATCTGATTGTGCAAACAGAATCCGGTGAGCAGCATTCTGCTGAGATGGTTATTTTGGCGATCGGCGTACGCCCGGAAAATCAACTTGCCAAAGACGCTGGGCTGGAGTTGGGCGATCGCGGTGGGATTCGGGTGAATGCGGCGATGCAAACCAGCGATCCACAAATTTGGGCGGTGGGTGATGCCGTAGAAGTGCAAGATTTTGTGACAAAAGAGTGGACGTTGATTGCTCTGGCTGGGCCTGCCAATCGGCAGGGGCGGATCGCGGCTGAAACGATTCTGGGGCGCACCTCACAGTTTCGCGGCGTACAGGGAACCTCTGTCTGTGGCATTTTTAATATGACAGTGGCGAGCACCGGAGCCAGCGAGAAAACCCTCCAGCGCGTGGGCATAGACTATTGCAAGATTTATCTTCATCCGGGTCATCATGCGAGCTATTTCCCCGGTGCCCAACCGATCGCCATCAAGCTCTTGTATGCGCCGACTGATGGGCGGATCTTGGGCGCACAAGCTGTGGGTACTGCTGGAACTGAAAAGCGAATTGATGTCATTGCAATGGCGATTCAGACTGGCATGACCGTCTTTGACTTGGAAGAAGCGGAACTGTGCTACGCCCCCCAATTTGGAGCGGCCAAAGATCCCGTGAACATGGCGGGTATGATTGCGGCCAATGCTCTGCGCGGTGATGCACCCATTGCCTACTGGGAAGATCTGAATCTGGAACACGTGAGTTTAGTCGATGTGCGCGAGGCCACCGAATTTGACCAGGGGCACGTCGAAGGAGCGATCAATCTCCCTCTCTCGCAACTGCGGCAACGGATCGAGGAACTTCCCCGCGATCGCCCCCTGTGGGTGTATTGTCAGGTAGGTCAGCGCGGCTACTATGCAACTCGAACCCTGCGGCAATCTGGGTTTGATGCCTATAATCTCACGGGTGGCTTCAAGACCTATGAAGCGTTGAAAGCGGCTTGATCGCGCAGAATGGTGATACCGCCTCGCAGAACGATAATCAGTGCGGTTGAACCTCCCAGTAGCCCGGTCACAAGCTCTACACAAACATCAGGGCATTCATTGCTAAGAGCCACCATGAAACTTTGAGCTGTGCCGCATTCGTTGCCTTAACTTCATCCCAACCACAGTTAGATATCTTTTTTCCTCATCGGACTCATATGACAGCAATTGGCTAGAGGTTGATCAATCACGCAATCAAACGCTGCACAGCTTAGGTTCTTAATATTCTAAAGCTTAGAGCCCATTCTAGAAGTACAGCCCTACACTGCAAACAGTGAAGTCGTTTGAGTAATTGATAAATTCCTTCTGGAGTTGCAGAATATGTATTTAAGATTAGTTCAGTTGAAAGAGTTGTAGCAGTCTGAATATGAGCGACAAAGCCATAGAGTTTTTGATTAGAAAAAGAACTATTGACAGCCCACCCCGTCGAGTTCAAAGGGAGCAATTGATCGATTGAAGCGGTATCAATACGAAGTTCTCGCTGTAACGTGGCGATCGCGGCCTGCTCAAGGCTTGTTTCCGTGGGAACTCGCCCGCCAGGAAAATCCAATGTCACTGCTCCAACGCCAGGTCGATAACTAGGGACAGGTAGTAGGATCTGTTCATTCTGAATCGGCAAAACAATCACCGAATCTGCTTTCTCAACTCGCCAGTATTCTAATACGTTTCCCTGATGATCTCGAAGATGTTCACCCATCAAAGTCAGCCAAGGCGAATGTAGCTCCAGAAATCGATCCTGCACTGTCCAGGATTGTTGCTCCCAAGATGGTTCACGGTCAGGCAACGAGCTCATCACCGATTACACAATTAAGATTAGCGATCGCCCCTGGAATCAGGCTCCCTCAGCGTTGTCAATTGCTGCACAAATGCCTGATGCTCTGACGAATTCAAGCCTTGCTGTAATACTGACAAAACGGCTGCCAAGTCTCCAGCCAACAGGGCAGACACCGCTAACCACAACCCCGGAAAGATTTTGCTGCGTAGAATGCCCTCTTGATCAGGCTGTTGTAGGATATACTCATCTGCCCGCCAGAAAAACCAGTCGAACTGACCTTCCAGTGTTCGCCAAATCAAATATTCCTGAACGTGGTTGCGGCGATAGGCACGTTTTTTGTCATGCAAGTCGATCGCAGCACCACTTGCTGCTACCTCCCCAATCAGTTCCGGTGCGCCATCAATGTAATCATCGTTGCTGATGCTGGCTTGCGGCCCAGGAATAAACAAAACAGCATCCGGCTGTGGCTCGTTGTCTGGATCAAGCCTAACCGTTGGTTCAATTCCCAAAACAATTCCTGGAGTGAAAGCTTGGTAAGTTCCTAACCAGGTTGTCAACCAACCATGAGGCTCACCGTGACTTTTAATTCTCAGCGGCGATGCCATGTAAACCACTCCTTCCACAAGTTCCGCCTTTTTGACCGGGGGCATTGCCTGGTAGCGGCGCTCAAATTCTGTGCGAGACAGGCGATCGCCGCTTTCCAACGGTGGAATGGAGAGTATTTGGTTAGCTATGGTTACCATCGGTTGAACCTCCTGACCTTACTCACACGATCAGATGCACAAGCCCTTGATCCGATCACTCCCACCTTACCGTATCAAATCACTTCGACAGGCTCGCCAAAAATTCTGTCGGTAAACTTCACGTACCAAGCAGCCGCCTGCACTTGAATGATATATGCCATTGAAATGATCAAAGCAATTTCTGAACCCTCTTTGCCGAAAGCTGTCATCGCGATCGCCAGGGCAATCGATAAGTTTCGCATTACGGTTCCATAGACCAGCGCGATCGCATCATTCCGATTAAAAAACAATTTGCCCACAATCGTACTTAGCAGAAAGTTGCCGCTATACACAATTGCCAAAGGCAGAAGCAGAGAAACCAGCATCCAGGGGTTTGCCACAATTCCCTTTGCCCGCAATGCCATTGCTACAAACACAATCCCCAACACACCCAGCGTCGAGAAGGCAGGAAACTTCTGCTTCAGGTTTTTGTTGTACTTGTCTTGGCCCATAGCCGCCACCAAAAGACGCTGAGTGACAATGCCTAAAACCAAGGGCAAAAACACAATCACAAAAATTTGCTGAAACACACTTACCAAAGGAATTTCAACCACTGCTCCCATCAACCACTTTGCGTAAAACGGTGTAATGATTGACCCAGCAATTAATCCGATGACTGTCATTTTGATTGCCGCACTCACATTTCCTCGAGCAAACCCCGTCCAGGAAATCGTCATGCCACTGGTAGGAAGTAAAGCCGAAAGTAAAAGCCCTAGCGCAATCAACGGTTGATCATGAAAGAACCATTGACCCACAAAATAATCGAAAAAAGGAATAATCGCAAAATTAATCAACTGAGTAACAAACTGAACCTTGTAGTCACCACCTGAAAAAACTTCCCTAACCTGTAGATTAATCATCATGGGATACACCATGAGAAAGGTTAACGGAATAATGGTTGCCTTTAAGAAACTTGGGTCAGTGGAGATGCCAAAAACAATTCCTGCTAGCATTGCAATTGGAATTGACCAAACAAGCTGCTGCTGAATCAGAGAAAGAAGTTTCCACATGAGAATTGACTGGTGAATTGTCTGTTAAATCAGGAGTGCATTTAGTTACAGATTTGAGTTGCGCTTTGATGATGCTAAGTCTGCTGCTGCGGGTAGCTGGGCTTGCTGTAATGCCTTGCGTTTGGCGCGAGCGTGGCGTTGCCCTAACTTGCCGAGGGATTCTTGCAGCGTCCCCATTGGGCAGAAGGAACACCAAGCGCGGGGACGAGTGGCAATTCCCAACGGAATTGCAATCAAACTGGTGACAACGCACATATTGACAAACACACCCCCGATCGCCAGCACATCTCCACCCGTGGCAATCATGCGAGAGATAAAGACACTCATGAATAATCCCAATACCCCCCAGCGGAACCACCGTCGATTAAATAGGCGCGGCCAGGGGCGATTGAATGTGAAGTGCGGCATGACAATATCTAGAAAGGCTCCTCTGGGACAAAGATTGCCACACCAGTAGCGAGCATGAAAATAAGAGTTTGTAATCAAAAATGCCATCATCAAGGGCATCAGATAGCCCAGCAGAGGGTAGAACAAGCCACCGATCGCAATTAAGGGAAAAAATCCCAGCATGATCCATTGAGACCGCTTGCCTTTCGGTTTCTTGGCTTTGGCTTGTGTTGTCATTAGAGTGTCTCCTCATGTAGAAAACGGGATTGGCAAATGTGACCCACAATTCAGGGTCTAGGCAGCGGTATCTTGAGGCTGAGTATCACGTTGAATTTGTTCCTCAAGCGCAGCGATCGCACCGTTGGTGGCAGCAAGCCGAGTTTGCAGATAATCTCGCATCCACCGCAAGAACTCAAGTTGGCTTTCTCGACACGTCTGATGCAAGTTTGCAACAGAGCCACACCTGTTCATCAACCAAAAAGGAACCATAGAATCTCCTCCTGCCGAGTGCTGTAGTACGAGATAGTCTCGGAACAGGATGAATTAGTTATATAACTAGACAGCTATTAAAAGACAATGCGCAATTATACCTGTACACTCAAGAGTAGTAACCCCATGAAATCAGACTGAGTGAGTAATGAACCCGTGGGATACACGCTATGAAGTAGAGGATTACGTCTATGGCACGACAGCCAATGACTTTTTGGTCAGCGTGGCCGATCGTATTCCGATGGGACGGGTGCTTTGTTTGGCGGAAGGGGAAGGGCGAAACGCGGTCTTTCTGGCTGAAAAAGGCTATTCAGTAACGGCGGTTGACTTCTCTCGCGTTGGTTTGCAAAAAGCGCATCGCTTAGCCGCTCAGCAAGGAGTCAGCATCGAAACCTGCTGTACTGATTTGCGTGAGTTTGTCATTCACCCCAACCAATGGCAGGGGATTGTTGCTATCTTTGCCCATGTGCCGCCGGAAGTTCGTGTGCCGTTGCATCGTGCTGCGGTTGCAGGCTTAGTGACTGGTGGAGCTTTCATTTTGGAAGCCTACACCCCTCAGCAGTTGCATTACAAAACTGGTGGGCCACCCGTTGCTGAACTAATGATGTCTCTACCTGATCTACAGACTGAATTGATGGGACTAGAATGGGCGATCGCGCAGGAGAAAACGCGATTCATCCAAGAAGGTACATTACATAGCGGCATGAGTGCTGTAGTGCAACTTCTTGGATTCAAGCATTAAATCAATCCCTGAAAGTTTTCGTCCAGGTGTGCCTGGGGGAAGTCCCAAATGGTTAGGTAACTTTTGCATCCATAAGGAGCACGCTTTCCCTTTATCCACAATCAAACTGGAAAAACAAAAACGTTATAGGTGGATCCCTGCTGATCATCCTCCAGGTCTGCCCCCACAATTAAAGTGTCATAAACGCGATCAAGACAGTGTTGAATTTCGTGCTTTGAAAGTTGCATAGTTGCATCATGGGTTGTTTCGCCTTAATTTCTCAATTTTGTGTCATTGGCACAACGTCATGAAAATGAGCAAAATCGATATAGCGATCTCCACTCTTTGTCTCGTAAATAATATCCACCAGTTGATGATTCCATAAAATCTCTTGAATCGGGTAAAGATGGCGAGCGTGAACTGCCTGGGCTACTGTTTCATCAACACCACTTAAGGAAATCACGATTTGGGCATTGAGTTGTGCTAAGGATTCTGCAGTTTGCCCATAGAAAGGACTTTCTGAGTCGATTGGATGGATAGCTGTCCATGTCAGCGTAAAACTAGGAGTCCGGCTTCGTAAAAGACGTAAGGGGTAGAGGCGGCGCATAAACTGACCTTCCAGACTGATTTCATCCTTTAGCAGATAGGCTCGCATTTGGGCTTCGACAATTTGGTTACTCCGCTGGTTAGCGGTGCGGAACATCAATGTTGGAACGCCGTTGTAATTAGTTATGACAGCAAAACGGCTGAATAGAATACGGGCAGTGGATTGAGAAAAGCGCGCAAACGCCAGCCCAGTTACGACGGCGAAGCCCAAAAGTCCAATCAATGCTTCCAGGGTGACAACAGCATTGGTGAAAAAAGTTTGCGGGTAAAAGGCTCCGTATCCAATGGATGCCAGCGTTTGCACACTGAAAAAGAATGCATCCCAGAACGATCCAGCATGAGCGTTGGCAATACCCTGTGCATCAGTTAAGTAGACTAGGGCGAAAATGGCATTTATGGCGGCATACGTTATTACAATAAATAGCAGAAACCCCGACCAAGGAATGGTTAGCAACAAATGGTATGGATCGCGCCAGTACAAGTACCAAACACCAGAATTGGGAAGTTGTAAGACTCCTTTTGGGACAAGTCTCAATTTTTTTGTGAGTTGTCTTCCTCGTCGAATTCCCATGATGTTTGATCCACTTACCCAACAAGTCCAACAAGAGACAGATCAATTTGTTTGGGTTTTCAATTCGGTCTTCAGACCCGATCGCCGCCATTCCATCATGCCACCTGTGATGTTATAGACTCTCGTAAAACCTGCATCTGCCAGCTTCGTTGCTGCGATCGGACTACGGTGTGCTGTCAAACAGATCACTGCAATGGGGCGCTCTTTTGGCAATTCCCGAAACCACTGGGGCAAAAACCACTGCATTAGGCTTAAGCCCATGAGAATTCGTGGCAAACTGAGATTGCGGGCATTGGGTGCGTGACCTGTGAAGTACTCCAGGGAACTGCGAACATCGATGAGGAGTGGGGGATTCGGCAACTGAGTAAATTCTGTGGGAGACAGATCAATTACAATTGGCTCAGAATGAGCAAGTTTGGAGTGAATCAGTTTAGACATTGAACACCTCGTTGATAACTAAACCCACCAAGGCTTTTTACCAGTCCGGGGGTCGATTTCCGTCCAGGGTGAGATCAAAATACTACCGTTGTCCATCACAGCAACATGAACAATCTTGAGGGGCAAGGGTGCTGGGCCACGAACCACCGTTCCATCTGGTGCATAAAGAGAGCCATGACAAGGGCATTGAAACTGCTGATCTATGGGATTCCAGGGAAAGGTGCAACCCAGGTGAGTGCAATTGTCCACAAGCCCGATAGGGTCAAGCATTTGGTCTTGGTTGACAACCAGGTAGGTCGGTTCACCCGCTAATCCTGCTACCAGCGCACGAGTTCCGGGAGGTTCTGCGAGGATTTGGGTTGCGGGAATCGGATTCCCCAGAATGTCTTTAGCAATGATGCCACCCTCTACGCCAGTATCTTCTTGGGGTGGAACAAAAAACTGACCGACTGGATAAAGGGTAGAACCCACCGTTACCGCTACCGTTGCTCCAGTAAGGAAATTCAGCAGTTGTCGCCGTGATAAGGATGAATCTTCGAGAGGAAAAGTGTTCTCCATAAGAAACCTCCTGATTGAATTCAAGCGTGAAACTAAAGCTGTTCGTTGGGTTGGTTGGTGCGAACTCCGAGAAGGCGATAAAGACCGCAAAAGCCAACCAGTGCGGTGACTAGCAGCACACCACCTGCGACCACTAGCCCAATCCCCAAAGCGCTGCCATTGTAGAGAAACAGCCCCAGATAAAACAACACCGAAGCCAAAACCAAACGGATTAGACGATCGAGAGAACCGACATTCGTTTTCATCGCTGAAATCTCCAAATCATGTTCAAGAAACTTGCAGAAGCCCAGACGAGCCACGTAGGGAACTGCCCTCAAGGAACTGCAAAGTTTTGTGTGACCTCTTTTAATATAACTGATTAGTCATAAAATGGTAAAGTAGATCATGAAATTTACCCTCCTTGGAGATGAACCCCATGAGTTTGCAAGGTTTAGCCGATCTCAAGCCCTATCTCAGCTTTTTCCACCCCATTGCCATGTGGATTCTGCTGGTCGTTGCGCTCTACGCTATGTATCTAGGTGTGCAGGTTCGCCGGACAAGATTAGCAGATGGCAACCTCAAGAAGGAATTGATCAAAGGTCGCTTTGCTATTCATCATCATCAAATTGGATCTATCCTCTTGGCATTGCTGGTTATGGGGGCGATCGGAGGGATTACAGTGACCTACCTGAATAATGGCAAGGTTGTGATTAGTCCCCATCTGTTTGCAGGTCTGGGAATTGTCGGTTTGATTTCCACGTCTGCGGCAATGGTTCCCTTTATGCAAAAGTACGATTGGGTTCGCAACATTCACGTTGCGCTCAACCTGATTCTGTTGGGACTATTTGGCTGGCAAGCGGTAACCGGGGTGCAAATTGTCCAAACGATTGTGAATCAGATGATAACAAATAGAGCAGAGTAACCTCTATTTATCATTATGGATTAAAGCATTTCAATTAGGATGTCGATATAAGGTCATCTCTATGTATTCTCCGGGGTAAGTTGAGATGAAAAGAGTGTTGATTATTTCAATGCTGTTTCTCAGTGCTTTGCTCTTCCAAGGTTCAGTATTTTTTGTTCCGATCGCGGTAGTCCTATTTCACAAAGAATAGAGAATAATAATTCATTTCTGGTTGCTTTACAGCGATTGGTGCTCAGTTATCCGCTTTTTTCTCTGTCCTTTACATTAGGGCACTATCAGGCATTTTCAGACAGAACTATTCGGAGCCCCTGCCTGGAACTACTATTGAGGCCATAGATCGAGCTTATCAATGCATTTATCAAACTGGAGTTGACAAGAAATCTGTATTACCATATATTCATAAAGTAGACAAGCAATCGGTTTGTTCCTCGCCTCAGCATTCAATACATTCCTATAAAAAATAAAAGCTCTGCAATCTGCGTGGAATTTGGCGGTTTGGTTGATCGGATTGCAGATTTTTGGAGGCTCCTCATATGGCTCATATCGTTGTCATTGGCGCGGGATTGGGTGGTCTGCCAACAGCCTACGAACTTCGGCATCTTCTCTCCCATCGTCATCACATTACCCTAATCTCAGATACGCCTCAGTTTACATTTCTGCCCTCGCTGCCCTGGGTGGCTTTAGGGTTAACCGCCCTGGAATCCATTCAGGTGAAGTTACTCAATCGCCTTGAACCGCGCGGGATTCATTGGATACAAGGGCGAGTGGCAGAAATCGACCCAAACAACCACCAGTTGGTTGTGAATCAAGAGCAACTTTCCTACGACTACTTAGTGATTGCTACCGGAGCAGAACTGGCTTTAGATGCTGTTCCAGGCTTGGGCCCAGACAATGGTTACACGCAATCGGTCTGTAATCCGCATCATGCCCACTTAGCTTGGGAAGCATGGCAACAGTTTTTAAAGCAGCCAGGACCGTTGGTTGTGGGTGCGGTTCCGGGAGCGAGTTGTTTTGGGCCTGCCTATGAGTTTGCGCTGTTAGCCGATCGCGAACTACGCAAACGGGGCTTGCGAGATCAAGTCCCAATCACCTTTGTAACCCCAGAGCCCTATGCCGGTCACTTGGGCATTGGTGGTATGGCAAATTCAGCAAAACTGGTAACAACCTTGATGGCAGAAAGAGGGATAGCAGTGATTGAGAATGCAGCGGTGATGGCAGTAGAGCCAGATCAGATCCGACTGACCGATGGGCGATCGCTTCCCTTTGCCTACTCTATGCTGCTACCGGCCTTTCGGGGTCCCCAGTTTTTGCAGGATGTTCCAGGTCTGACCGATGCCCATGGTTTCATTCCGGTGCTGCCGACCTATCAACACCCCGACGATGCTTCCATCTATGCGGTGGGGGTGATTGTCCAGCTTCATCCACCAGAGGCGACTCCGCTACCCGTAGGAGTGCCGAAAACGGGGCAGATGACAGAAGCAATGGGAATGGCAGTGGCACACAACATTGCGATCGCCCTCGGTGAAATTTCGGCTCCACCCGTTACACCTACCCTGGAAGCGATTTGTTTTGCGGATTTTGGCAATACGGGCATTTTGTTTCTGGCAGACCCGGTGCTACCCGATCCGGCAAGCGGCAAGCGACGGCGGGCGATCGCCCTACAAGGTGCCTGGGTGGGATGGGCAAAAACTGCCTTTGAGCAATATTTTCTTGCCAAGATGCGCTTGGGAGCAGCCGTTCCCTGGTTTGAGCGACTTGCCCTCAAAGGCGCGGGCTTATCGCTCGTGGAACCTCTAGCATCATTATCATCAGATTGCCCGCATGACACAACCTGTTGAGAAAACCCCAATGGATTGGACGACAAACCTCAAGCGATTGGAATATATGGCAGAGCGATTTCGGGTAATGTCTGATCCGACTCGTTTGCAAATTCTAGCAGTGCTGGGGGAGCAAGAGCTGAGCGTGCAAGACATCTGCGATCGCACGGGCAGCAAACAATCCAACGTTTCCAAACACCTGAGGGTGCTGCGCCAAATTGGGGCGATCGCCTGTGAACAACGCAGCTACTACCACTACTACCGCGTGATCGATCCGCAAATTTTATGCTGCTGGCGTTGTACAAAAACTGCTTGCAATGAATCAGGAGAACCGTATGTTAAAGCCAATTCAGAAATGGATGCAGAACCTTCATCAAGCTGCACTGAGTCATGTTCTCAAACTAGCTGTCACGATCAGTTGCAGCCTATTGCTGTTGACTTGGCAGCCAGCCATCGCTTCAGCCGCGCCGAAGATTCCCGATCCGAGTGAACTATCTCGCGCTGTTGAGGAAATTGAAAATCTGGATGCAATGCGGTCTGGATTAGCCGCTTCCTTGGAGGGGCGCACGGAAGAGCCGACAATGCAAACGATGAAGGAAGTCTGTCGTCCGGTGGGGATGCGGGCGATGCAACTGAGCCAGGAAAATGGCTGGCAGGTGAAGCAGATTGCCAAGAAATATCGTAATCCTGACCACGCGCCTGATAATTTACAGGCTCAGATTGCTTTGGCAAAGTTTGAACGGGAACCCGATCTGGTTGGGTTTTGGGATCGAGAAACGATTAATGGCCTGTTGGGCACTCGCTATTACCGTCGCATTAACATAGAAGCAAGCTGTTTAGCCTGCCATGGATCGAAAGATAGTCGTCCTCAGTTTGTCAAAGACAACTATCCCCAAGATTTAGCCTACAATTTTCATGTGGGTGATTTGCGTGGAATGTACTCCGTATTCATTCCCGATGATGTAAAGCAAGCCATTCAAGATGCAGTCAATCCCTAATCTCAATACTGGGTGTGAAGTGATGAAAATGATTTCACTGAGGCAGTTGATTACGTTCATTCTGATTCCTGGAATTTTGGCGTTGGTGCTGAGTGTGGGGATTATGATTCATCCCGCTCAGGCGGCGATTCGTCAACTGGAAGAAGCACCTGGACAGATGGTGTATCAATCTCGCCAGTCATTGAAAGATCAACACGGTAGCATTTGGCAGGCGATCGCCTTCAAGCGAGTTCAACCGGATGGCACAACGAGTCTATATTTGCGTCTTGTCGGTTTTCCTGGCATGGCAGAAGTCGATCATACTCGCCCGCTTAAACTGAGCAATTCGCTCGGAAAAACTTGGACAGCTAACGATGCCTCACAGAAAATCTTCACGGATTCTGCCAATCCAGAACCAACTGTTGCTCAGTATGATTTGCAGCCGATCTTGATGCAATTAGACCCTGCGGTGCCACTGCGATTGGAAATTCCTAGCCTCCATCAATCAAGCATCACGCTCAATGTTTCACCAATACTGATCCAAGAGTGGCGATCGCTAGCTGCTCAATCTTAATCAATTTAATTTCCAAGGAATTGATTCTAAAAGACATTCTGTCACCTCTTCTGGATCATCACGGAAAATACTATCGATGGTGATCATAAAAAACAGCAGAGTTTTGTTCAAAACAACCCCAGGGAGCTTCATGCTACCAATGGGGCACTAATTTCTGAATTAGTGCTTGAAGCGAGTCAAAAAGAACAATAATAATGACTCCAACATTGACCCTGAAACCAGTGAAAAATCCCGATGAACCCGTGATTAAAGCAATGGTTTTTGCCATGTGCGCGATTGCTGATGCCGCTCTAATCGATTGAAGATGCGAATCACTAACTCTCGTTCAGTAAAAGGCTTAGCCACGTAATCATCGGCCCCGGCACTGTAGAGTTGCAGAATAATGTCTGAATCACGGTGAGCGGTTAGAAACAAAATTGGCAGTCCGTTCCAATCCTTTTCCTTGCGGATTGCCTGGCACAACGTCATCCCATTAATCTGCGGCATATCCACATCCAGAACTAGCAGGTCAGGCCTTTCACTGGCTAGACCATCCCACAGTTGAGTAGGTTCGCTCAGAGTCGAGACCTGGATGCCCCATTGGGGCAGACATTGTTGTAGAGCTTTCAACAATAGTCGATCATCATCCACAACCAACACTTTAACTGGGGAAAGGGGTGTGGGCCGTAATGATTGCTCAATAGTAGATACAGGAGCTACTTGAAGATGCGGCGACAGCAACTGTATTTCGGCTGTAGACGCATCCTCTGCTTCGCTTAGGCTGGTGAGCAGGTCATCGTCTGATAGTTGAGGAAGTTTTTCAAGCTCTTGTTGCAATGCCGTAACCAGGGCCTGTAACTGGGCAACTTCTACTTGCTCTACGTTTGTTTGTAACCATTGCTCAATCGCTTGGGCCAACTGGGAGCCTTCTGGGAAGCCAAACATTCCTAGAGAGCCGATGAGTTTATGGGCGTTGCTGATCGCGGTCTGGCGCAACTCTTCGGTCAGGGTGCCGAGCTTTAGCAAAGCAACAGCTTGTTGCAGACTGAGCAGACGCTCCAAGATGGGAGGTTTAAATTGCTCCCAAAGGGCGATCGCTGCCGCCCTTGCCTGGTTGGCTGTTGAGGTTTTAACCTGAGCTTCAAGCTGGGTGGAGTTTGCCGAATCATTCACTGGCTTGAGGCGATAGCCGATGCCATAAACCGTATCAATCACATCGGCGGCTCCACCAGATTTGAGTTTTTGCCGTAAGCGCTTAATCAGCGTTCGTACCGTTTCCTCTCCGGGAGCATCAAACCCCCAAAGGTTTTCGAGAATACTGTTGGTACTAAAGACCCGTTGAGGATGACGCAGGAATAACTCTAGTAGGGCGTATTCCTTGGGAGAAAGGGCTACAAGCTGGCCGTTGTAGGTTACTTCGCAACTAGATGGATCGAGAGACAAATTGCCCCATGTCAGTTGGGGAGTTGCCGCTATGTTTTGACGACGGAGTAAGGCACGAATGCGGGCAGAGAGTTCTTCTTTGGTGCAGGGTTTAACCAGGTAATCGTCAGCTCCTGCATCCAATCCTATGACTTTATCTGCACTTTGCCCTCGCGCTGTTAGCAACAGAATCGGGCTAGTACACTGGCTCTGTCTGAGTTTTTGACAGAGACTGACACCATCCAACTTTGGCAGATTGATATCCAATACAATCAGGTCGTAGGGCACCATCTGGGCATAATCCCATCCGGCTTCACCATCTCTTGCAACATCAACGACGTACTGCTGGGAGGTTAAAAAATGGGTCAGGGTTTGGGCCAGCAGCTCATCATCATCCACCAGTAGGATTCGCATAAATCTATCGTTTAAGTTCCTGATTGAAAGAGAGCTTAGGGACTCGCCGGAAAATAACAGACCCACTGAGCGGGCTTTCTCCAATAGAGAGGCAACGGCGTTTCGTCACTCTGCAAAACGACTGCGCTCAGCCCTCAACCACCCTGTGGTTCACTATTATAGCTTTGGTCAGAAAGCTTAGAACAAAGCCAAAGGACTCAATCACCCATACTGGGTAGGCTTTTTGAATCGCCGCCCTATTCTACACCCCTATTGCCAGTACAAAGGAGCCAATAGCCACCCTTTAAGCCTAGCACCAAGGCTTTGCACCAGATTAGATAGCGCAGACAAACTAAGGTTAGGACGGGGTGCAGAGGGGGAAATGGCTGGGGGCAAAGCTCCCCCTTTCCCCCCTTGACGCAAACATTCTCACATGCTGGCACAGTGCCATATCTGATTTAGGGTCTCCCATTCTCTGTAGTTATTCTCTCTATTTTGAGCAGGAGCGTCGCAGTTGCCATTGGGGCGATCGCGCATCCCGAGATGCATAGGATTCTACCTGAAATGTGGCAGAGCCAGTATCGCCGACTTTTGTGCCCCAGGCATCGGTCAGTGTGTAGATGTTAGAGGCTCCATAGTAACCTGGCAGGTAAAAGCGATATTCCCAGGCTTTGCCCGTGTTGCTGCGATCGCCCTCGGCTACATAGGCCAGCAAGCCTTGATTCCAGCCACCCTGGTACTCAAAGCTGTAGAAAGATCCATACTGTCGCAGAGTGACGCGATATTCACCACATTGGTAGGTCTTTGACCAGCCGGGGGTGGGCATTGCTTCTAGCTGCAGGAAATCCGCTCGTACCCAGCCCTGGGCACCGCTACGCGAAAAGCGAAGATAGTGCCACCCTTCGCTAACACTGTCTCGACCAGGAATAGAACGCAGCACCTCAACCCGATCGCCAGGAAGACCATAGTGCAAAATCCGACTGTTTAAGCCAGGCTCCTGGCGCACATTGATCTCGGCATCTGCATCCTGGGCGATTAATCGGGCTGGACGGGCAGAGGCGATCTGGGCCGATAAAGCAATCAGGGGTAGGGCAATCGTGGTGATACCAAAAATCGACTTCAATTTCATAGAGGCTCGCTTATCCATCAATGATTCAGGAAATCAGTTAAACCAGATCCAGCTCAAAACTGCTCGTTTTCTCACAGGCAAACCTTTAAGTCTGAACTGGAGCGGGGCTTAATCTATCAACCGACTACCTATCCAAATCTGCAAATTTCGTGTCCTTAATTTTGAAGTTTGGGTAAAGATAGCGTCCTCAAGGCTGGCGACTAGCCTCGCGCCTAGACGACTGAAGTCCGCCAACACGGACGCAGCATATCCAGAGTTTCGTCACCCGCGAAGGCGGGTTTTGGTTGCCTGGTGGTTTTAGAAAAAAAGATTTGTCAGTCAACCAGGTGTTTTATACCCGGAAAAGCTTCTACCCTACTCTGGCAGCAATCAGCGGATGATTCAGGAAGCTTGAACCACAGATGTACTGAGCATTTTTTCCTTTACCTTTGCAGTTTGATTTCGCGTAGCGGTACTAGCATCGGATAGACATCCAGCTTCTACGGTAATTCTTATGGCATTTCCCTGGCATCCTACCTTTAGAATTCTAACGTTCCTACTGAGTTGCATTTCCTGGTTCTTAACCATCTGGATTGTGGTGCCCGCCCCAACACTGACCCTTTTACCCCTGGGGGTTGGCGCACCAGAGATTAGCCCCTGGTTAATGGTGACTAACGCGATCGCCCTCTGGCTCGTTTGGTATAGTTTCCGGCTCCAGGGGTGGCTGTGGCTCTTACTTGGGATTGGCTTGGCCAGTCTGGTTATCAGCAGTTTGCCCTTAAGTCAGTTCACTGCTACCCAGCACCGGGCTGAGCAGAACATGCAAGCGGCACTGGGGAAAGACTACCTCAGTCAAATTGCGCCCGATCGACAGGCTGCCTTGCGGCCCCATCCCCTGATATTAGCCGATAGCTGGAGGGGAATCGCTCCCACCAACCCGGTGCAGGTAGAATCTGGTATTTCCTTTGCCCAACCCGCCGGGGTGCCGTTAACTCTAACGGTCTATCGTCCCATGAGAAAGGGGCTGCATCCGACCCTGGTCATGATCTATGGAGGAGCTTGGCAACGGGGTAGCCCTAACAATGATGCGCCCTTTAGCCGCTACCTGGCTGGCCAGGGTTATACGGTGGTGGCGATCGCCTATCGCCACGCTCCCCAGCACCCCTTTCCTGCTCAAATTGAAGATGTCCGCATGGCTCTAACCTACATTCAACAGCAGGCCAATTTTCTGGGGGTTGACTGGGCCCGTCTTGCCATCATGGGCCGTTCGGCAGGGGCGCACCTGGCCATGCTAGCCGCCTATCAAACCAATGATTTTCCGATTCGCGCGGTAATTAACTACTATGGCCCGGTCGATCTCACCCGTGGCTACAATGACCCACCCCAGCCTGACCCGATCAATAGCCGTGCCATCTTGCGGGCTTTCTTGGGGGGGACTCCAACCAACGTGCCTGACCTTTACCGACAGGCTTCTCCTTACACGTATGTTAACCGGCCCCTCCCCCCCTCCCTTCTGGTTTATGGGGGCCGTGATCATGTCGTAGAAGCAAGGTTTGGCCGATCGCTGTATGCAAAACTCCAGGCAACTGGAACCCCGGCAGTTTGGTTGGAAATTCCCTGGGCGGAACACGCATTTGACCAGGTGTTTAGGGGGGTCAGCAATCAGCTAGCGCTTTACTACACCGAACGCTTTTTGGCCTGGGCCTTGAGGTGAGAAGGCGGGTGAACGGGTAAATTTTGAATGTCATCGGGCGTTGCCCTTCCCCTAAGAGGTTTTGAATGTCTGGCCCGCACCCCCACCCGCCTGCTCTTCGCTCCCCTTAGCTAGGAGCTGCGACCTTACTTTCCACACTCCCGATTTAAGAGTACGCGATCGCCGCGATAAACCCTCAGATAAGCACTCCCGGCTGGGTATTCCGCATTGGCCCAGGCATCCATTAGCTCATAGGTGGTATCACCATAACTAAAGGAGTATAGCCAGGCATAGCCTGTGTTTTGCCGTGTTCCGTTTTGCAAGAACAGGTTGCCTGAGGGGCCAGAGGCCCGGTAGGTAAAGCGCTCACTGCGTCCGACTTGGCTCAGGGTAACAGTATAGTCACGACAGTTGTAGGTTTTGCTCCAGTTAACCGGTGGGGTCGGACGTCCCCCAACCTGGACAAAGTCGCCGCGAACCCAGCCCCGCACTCGTGAGCGGTTGAATTCAACGTAGTACCAGGTAAAGCCATCGGAGCCACTCACTTCGCGTAAAATCTCGACGCGATCGCCAGGAATACCGTAGCTTGGTGAACTGGAATTAACGCTGGGAGCAGTGCGCACGTTAATCCGGGCGTCGGGGTCATTAGCCCGTAAGACAGCCGGTCGCGCGAGAGCGATCGCTGCCACCAGAGGGATGGTTGCCAATGCACTTAGCCCAGCAATGAGAAAATGTTTAAGCTTCATATCAACTGAATTTAACTGAACCTAGGAGTTGTTCGAGTAACTTCAAACCAAGCCCACCTTTTTCCAAAGACATCAAGCCCCTTCAAGGCAGGTTTTGTAGTGTTGCATCTTGTAACAAGATATTCCCCAAATGGCCATTTTGGTTGAAATTTAAGGAACGGTAACCCCTTACGCTAAGGAGTTTTAACACAATGTCTGATACTCAAGTTTTTGTTGCTCTGGTGATTGCCTTAGTTCCTGGCATCCTGGCCTTTCGTCTGGCCACTGCTCTCTACAAGTAAGTAGACGAGCCAGCGAACAGCAAGCATTTGGGCAAACCTTCCCTCCAGGGAAGCGCCTTTGGTACTTTTACGAAGGGAGTCGGCATTACCGCTCCCTTCATTTTTTTACTCAACCCCTGGCAAAATGCTAGATCTCTGCCTCAGTCAACCCACTTAAAATCGTTCAACATCCTTAAATTGCCCAGCATTAAAAGACTTAGCCGCTTCACCACAAGTTCGCGGAGTCGGTAAAAGCTTCGTCGGGTTGGCAATTCGCAAGGGGTCAAATACTTGGCGCACCCATTGCATCGTTTCTAAATCGGTAGCGCTAAACATTTCTGGCATATAGCAACGCTTATCGGCTCCAATACCATGCTCTCCTGAAATACTGCCGCCCACGCGCACACACAGCTTCAGAATTTCTCCCCCGAGGGCTTCCACTTGCTCCAGAGCACCCGGCTGGGCATTGTCGTAGAGAATCAGCGGATGCAGATTGCCATCCCCTGCATGGAAAACATTGGCCACATAGTAGCCATATTTTTCACCTAGGGCAGCGATTTCTCCCAGCACATATTCCAATCGGGTGCGGGGAATCACCCCATCTTGCACATAATAATCGGGCGATATTCTACCCATTGCCGCAAAGGCTGCCTTGCGCCCTTTCCACAAAGTCAGGCGCTCTTCTGGGTCAGTAGCTATCTGCACAGAGCGTGCCCCATTCTTATAACATAGCGCCTTGACCCGGAGGGCGTTTTCCTGGGCTTCCACAGCTAACCCATCCACCTCAACCAACAAAATCGCAGCAGCATCGCGGGGGTAACAACCAGTTTGCACCACATCTTCGACGGCATTGATACTCAGGTTATCCATCATCTCCATGCCCCCGGGAATAATGCCTGCCCCGATAATATCGGCAACGGTTGCTCCCGCGGCCTCCACACTGGTAAAGTCCGCTAGTAATACCTGAATCGACTCCGCTGTTTTTAAAATTTTCAGCGTAATTTCCGTGGCAATCCCCAAGGTGCCCTCTGAACCCACAAACAACCCTGTCAGGTCGTACCCTGGCATTTCAGGTACGGCTCCTCCCACTTCCACAATTTCACCAGTGGGCAATACCAGCTTTAATCCAAGGACATGGTTGGTTGTCACCCCATACTTGAGACAATGCACACCGCCAGAGTTTTCGGCCACATTGCCACCAATAGAGCAAATAATTTGACTGGAGGGGTCAGGAGCGTAGTAAAACCCCGCACCGCTCACCGCTTGAGTTACCCAGTTGTTAATCACCCCTGGTTGCACCACAACCCGTTGATTGTCCAGATCTACTTCCAGAATCCGGTTCATGCAGGCTGTCACAATCAACACGCAATTGTCCTCTGGTAAGGCTCCGCCCGATAAGCCAGTGCCCGCGCCCCTAGCGACAAACGCCACCCGATAGCGGGCACAAACCTGAATCACTTGGGACACTTCCTCCGTCGTGCGGGGAAAGACTACCACTGCTGGCCGTTTGCGGTAACTGGTGAGGCCGTCGCATTCATAAACCAGTAATTCTTCTTTGCGGCGCACGACCCTCTTCTCACCCAGAACTGCGATTAAGTCTTGAATAATCGGTTGCCAGTTGGCAGGGGAGGAAAGGGTTTCTGGGGCAAGCATGGCTCAACTAGATTTCTCCGACTCTTCATTTCTAGGATAAGGGTTTATATAACCGTTTTGGTTTCAGTCGAAATCTCTGGAAGATTGCCCGTCAGGCGCTCGATGCTGAGGCGTAGAGCCGAAAGCAACAGAATTGCCAGAAACATGACTAAACCAATGGTGCAGGCGTAGCTGTAGCGCAGCTCATCAAAGGCTTGCTCATAAAGGTAATACACAATTGTCTTGGAGGCGTTGCGGGGGCCGCCCTGGGTCATGATGTAGACTTCTTCAAAGACTTTGGTGGCCGAGATCGCTGAAATAACAGCCACCAGAAGCAGATAGGGCCGCATCAGGGGAACAGTAATATCCCAATGTTTGCGCCAGCCGTCGGAACCATCGATGGCAGCAGCTTCGTAGAGTTCTAACGGAATTGCCTGCAACCCCGCCAGATAGATCACCATGTAGTAGCCTAAGCCCTTCCAGACGGTAACCACCATGACACTGAACAGTGCCAGGTTGGGGTCGGTCAACCAGCCCACAGCAGGAAGACCAACCAGGCTAAGAATCTGGTTCAGCAGACCTTTACCTTCATAGAGCCACTTCCAGGAAATACCAGCCACCACCATGGAAATGACCACTGGTACATAGTAAGCGGCGCGAAACCACTGAATACCGCGCAGCTTTTGATTAACTAAAATCGCCAGGGCCAGGGGTAGCACCACCATAACCGGTACCACACAGATGAGATAAAGCAAGGTATTGCGCACGGTTTGCAGAAATACATCGCCTCGCTGGATCTCACCCCATAGCTGCTGAAAGTTTTCTATTCCAGACCATTGGGGAGGCCGGGTCAAATTAAATTCAAATTGGGTGAAGCTCAGGTAAAACGCCTGGAGGGCAGGGTAAAAGACCGTTAGACTGAGCATTAACAAGGCAGGTAGCAGGAACAGGTAGGGGGTGAGGGAGTGCCCTAACTGTCCTCGAGGAGTTAACCAGCGTTTGGCGATCGCGGTGATCATCCCAGCGATTCTCCTGCTTTCACCCTGGCCTCTAAAGCATAGGCCCGAAATCGTTCTAAATCAGCCATTAGAGTAGACTCTACCACGCGCCCGACGAATAAGTGATCGAACCATTGCCCCCAAAAGCCCGGTAGGGAATAGGCAATTGTAAGCTTGACAATGCTACCTGCTGGGCCGCGATCGTAAAACCGCACGGCAGCCCGATTCGGCAACCCATCCACCGACTCGCACTGAATCAGTTGATGGGGGATAAGCTTGAGCATGCGCGATCGCCAGGTAAATTCAAACCCACCTGCTGCTGATATCTTCCAGCGTGATAGGTCTGGTTGGTCGGCAAGTACCTGCACTGAGTCGATCCACTTCATCCACTGGGGCATTTGCTCTAGATCTGACCAGAGGCTCCAAACCAAATCAATGGAGGCATCCACTTCTACCTGTGCCGTATGTTCAAGCCAGTCTGCCATGGGGTTGCTTCCTATTGCTCTGTCACCTTGGCCTTGAGGGCGTAATCACGAAACCGTTCTAAGTCAGCTTTGAGAGTCGATTCCACGATGCGTCCGATAATCAACTGATCGAGAATTTTGCCTAAAAAGCCGGGAATCGCATAGGCCACCGACAGTTTCACGATGCTACCAGCACTCCCCCGGTCATAAAAGCGAATCGCGCCCCGGTTTGGTAGGCCATCTACCGATTCCCATTGGATAATCTGATGTTGAATCAATTTGAGAATGCGAGACAGCCAGCTAAACTCAAACCCGCCCGTTGACAAACGCCAGCGTGACAGTTCAGGGCTATCCTCCAGCACCTGTACCGAATCAATCCATTTCATCCACTTTGGCATTTGCTCTAGATCCGACCAGAGATTCCACACTAGATCAATTGGGGCGTCAACTTCAATTTGGGCGGTATGTTCTAGCCAGTTTGCCATAGCCGTGTATCCGATTTAGGAGAAAGGCGGATTATTGGCACTATAGCAAAGTGTCTGGAAGTCTATGAGTCACGTTAAGCATTTCCAGGATTTTTTGCTGGTTACGGGCGATCGCCCCGCAGGGCTGTCAGCACCCCGAAGCGGATCAGCCCGCTGCGATAGCCCTGCCGCATCAAATTCAGTGCCAGAGCAGCCTGGATGGTTTTCCAGCCAGTGCGCAGTAACCCCGCGATCGCCCGCCACTCCCAGATCGAATCCACTACCCGATCCCAAAAAGGAGCAACCGCTGGTGACCAATCCTCAGCGCGAATATTTTGGAAACCTAGGGTGCGGGCGATCGCCTCATACTCTGGCAAAGAAATCACGTAGGGCAGGCAATAAACCCGATACAGTTCTGCCAGATGGCGCTGCTCAGCGGCGGTAAGAGAACCATCTGCCAGTGGGCGATGGCACCAAGTCACAAATAGTAAACGCCCCCCCGGTTTCAGCACCCGATAGCATTCCTGCAAAAATTGTGATTTATCGGGCATGTGCTCACCACTCTCCAGAGACCAGAGCAGGTCAAAACTTTCGTCTGCAAAGGGAAGATCCAGGGCATTTGCCACCAGAAACCGGGCGGCTGGTTGACCAATGGTCAGCCCTGCCTGTTCAGCCCGTTGGCTGGCTCGCCTGGCCTGCACTGGACTCAGGGTCACCCCCGTCGCGATCGCCCCATACCGCTCTGCTAAGTAGAGCGTGCTGCCCCCAATGCCGCAGCCCACATCAAGAATTTGTTGAGGGTGTTGCACCTCGGCCCATCGCAACAACTCATCAATCAGATCAATCTGGGCCTGTCGTCGATCTTTCTGCGCGGTTCCATCAGCTCCATAAAAGCCGTGGTGCATATGCTCTCCCCAAACCTGCTCCCACAGGTCAGACGACTCGTCATAAAACTGCTGAATCTGCCGGTAAATACTGAGGGTCTCAGTCGCCATGGGGTGCTCCATCTTAAAATGCTGCCCCTGTTATACCGCAGCAACCGGCCTGGAAAAATCCCCCAATCAACCTGAAGGATTGAGCAGCACAAAAAGAGGTTTAGCAGGTTCCAAATCAAAGTAGGATAATAAAGGTCTATTTTGACTTCCTTAGAAATCATCCATTGAGAAACGATCTGCCATGAAGCGCCAACTAGCTCGTCTGCTCTCGCTTGCTCTTATCCTGTGTGTTTGGCTAATGGGTTCCTCGACAGCCGTTGCGGACAGTCTATCGGGTAATTACAAGCAAGATACCCTGAATGTGATTGAGCAACTGCGAGAGGCTATCGACTTGCCCGATGGCACAGCCGAAAAGGCCGCTGCTCAAACGGAAGCCCGCAAACTGATTAACGATTTTACTGCCCGCTATCGCCGGGATACGTCTTTGACCCGCTTAAGCTCTTTCACAACGATGCGGACAGCGCTGAACTCGCTGGCAGGGCACTACAGCTCTTACCCCAATCGGCCCGTGCCCCAGAAAATGAAAGATCGCCTAGAGCAAGAATTTAAGCAAGCCGAGTTAGCGCTCAATCGCGGTAACTGACCGTTAATCGATTGGTCACTATCGCTTGAAGGATGTCAGCCAGTGATAACTCGCTGGCTTTTTGTTATGAAAACCGCAACGAGACGGGCTGTCTTTATAAGGGCGATATTAAGGATTAAGGGCGATCGCCCTTACAGAGGCGAGAATGGCCTAAGCAGGAATCATTTGCTCCAGCTAAAAGATTGGTCAGCTAATGATGCACCCTCAGGCGGTTGAGAGCTGCCTGCAGCCGTTTCGCAGAGCCGCATGACATGAAACGGGTCGCGTCTCCATCGGAGCAAGCCTGCTTGGGGGTTGTTATCGTCCGGCGAGTCCCGAGACTTCGGTAGCGCAGGACAGACCCAAGGCTGGTTTTAAGGGCAGTAGAGCAATGTTAGTACAGATTTTCACTACCTCTTCTTAACCTAAATATCTATTGAATTCCAGTATCCTAAACAGATGTAACTCCTGATTTACATTCGGGGTTCAGTATTTCCTGATTATGGGTCTTGTTGCTAGGGCTGAAGCAGGTGTTTGAGCAGGTAAGACTTGTGATACTCGATACTTATGCAATATTCAATACTTAGAACCGACCCAACTCTAATGCTTAGTGCTGATAAGACTGGAAAAAGGCCGGGAATTCCTGGGTTTTCCTCTCTTGCAACAGTTGAGGCTTCTCGTAGGATGGAGGCTTCAGCTTCACACCCACTGAGCTTCACCAAGGGAGATCCTAACCATTGAGCCATCGCAGAAGACCTCTAGAACATCCTGAGCAGGGCGATCGCAACTGACCGGTGACTTTAGCACGAACTCCTGCCCCCCTTGATTCACCTGTTCATTTCACTTCTAAATCGAGGCTAGTATGTCTAACTTATTTGATCTGATCCAAAAGGGTGGCCCCGTCATGTACCCAATTGTGGGTTTGTCGATTGCCACCCTTGCTTGTGCTCTCGAACGCGGTGTTTTCTGGTATCAACTGATGAGTAGTGAGGGTAAAATTGCCCGCGACATTCTGGCTACGGCTCGCTATAGCCTGGATGATGCCCGCGAATTGGCAGACAAGGTCAGACATACTCCGATTGGCCGCTTTTTGCTAGCCCCTTTAAGCTTAAACGACCCCACCCCAGAAACCTTTCGTCTAGCCTTAGAGGCCTCAGCAGACCGCGAGTTTGTGCAAATGCGCAAGGGGGACAAACTTCTAGAAACAATTGTTGCCCTTGCGCCGCTTCTTGGTTTGTTGGGAACCGTGACAGGCCTGATTGCCACCTTCAGTAACATCAACATTGGTGGTGGCGGCACCGGCGAGTCGGCAACAAAAGCTGCAGCGGGGATTGGGGAAGCCCTGATTACCACTGCCGCTGGGATGATTGTGGCAATTCTGGCACTTGTCGTATTTCGGATTTTTGTTACTCTGCAGGCTCGCCAAGTAGATTATTTTTCCGATGTAGGGAGCGAAATGGAACTGATCTACCGCCAAGTCTGGTACGAGCCAGCCCTTGAGGAAAATAGTCGTGCTTTGCCCGCTTCTGTTGCTCCCCAGGAACTGACACAAGACACCTACTAGTACCCATCCAAGGGTAAGCTAGGCAAAGTTACCAGCAATGGGCTTTTCCCAGGTTAACGACCCTTCAGTGACTCAGAAGGCCAGTGCCGCGTTAGGCGATGATTTGAGGGTGAATCTCTGATTCGCAGTGAGTACTTCAGCGCTGAAACCCGAATGGGCTTTACTGCTCGTCAAGAATCCGGAAAATCTCCAGGAATGAATAGAGGATAAATCAATGCATCGCGATCAAGTCGGCTATGGCAAGATCCCTGAAATCAACTTGATTCCTATGCTCAATGTGATGATGGGAGTGCTGGCCTTTTTCGTCATCATTGCTGCCACGTTGAGCGCTGAGAAGGGGGTTGATATTGCCCTCACGGGCGGCAAAAATCAGCCCTCACCCCCAGCCAATGAGGCGTTGCCTGACCCTCTTTTGGTGGAGATTAAGCCACCCGATCAGATTTTAGTGAATACGAAATCAGCCAATCGAGAACAGGCGCTGGCCACAATTAAAAGTTATCTGCAGGCAAATCCCAAGGGGGTGGTGCTGCTAAAAGCCGATCGGAAGATGCAGTATGATCGCGTTGTCAGTTTGCTTGGAGATATGCAATCGGCTGGAGGAGAGCGTGTTTCTCTAGCTTTGGAGGAAGATGAAGCAGGCGTGAGTTCCCCAGCATCCGCTGCTTCTACTGGCGAATCAACTGCCTTACCAGAGGCCAAGGCTGGAGCCGAAACTAGCTCTGATACAGCACCATCTAGTCAGACTGGGGAAGCAAGTACGCCGACTCCAGGAGTGGCAATTCCAGATGTACCAGATGACTACGATTCATAGGAAAATTTCCAGCTAGCCATCGGGTGAAGAGCGCTGAATTTAGGGGTAAGAGCAATGCGGGTAAAACGTCGTAGGGGCGACTCAGGTGTACCTGAGGTCAACCTGGTGCCAATGATGGATGTGATGATGAGTGTGTTGACTTTTTTCATCATCATTTCAATGTCTATGTCGGGTCTCAACATTGTGAATGTCAAGGTTCCTCTCTTGGGTGACGGAGCAGCGGTTGTAGAAAGAAAAGAACCCAAAAAGTTGATATTTGGCCTGACCCAGCAGGGGAAACTTTTATTAGAAAACAGAGAACTATCAAATGAACAGATGGCCCAAGAAATGGTCAAGTTTTTAGATGAGAATGCCGATGGCATTGTGATTCTTAAGGCTGATAGCAAGTTGACCTACGAGAAGGTCGAAGACTTGCTGAAGCTGATGCGAGATGTGGGCGGCGATCGCGTTTCCCTCGCAGTGGAACGCAAAAGTAGTTAACTTCGAATTCTTTCGACTGCTTTTGATAGCAAATTTTTTAGTTTGTTTCTTTAGTTCGTACTGCTATCTTTCCTACGGCTATCTCTCTTGAATAATAGATAAATGAAAAATAGATAAATGAAAATCGATAAATCCAGTTGGTTGGTTGTTAGCTAAAGCCTCCTGAAGTCTTGTTGAGCTAACGAACGTTAACGAGCAAAAGCGATCGCATTTTCATTGAAAAAAGGCTCCTTTGCTGCTGGGTTAGCACCCATTAGATGGGTGACTGCTTCCAGATCACAACCATCCAGCCCGACTGTTGAAACTCCCCACTTCCTGCTGCTTTGTTCCCTCCCGGAACAATACTGAAATAACGCTTATCGGTGCCCTTACTAACCTCATAGACAGGGCCACCACCATAATCCCCCACCTTCGTCATCGTAAAACCAGCAGCCGTGTAAACTGGTTCTAGCATCTCCCGCTGAAAGGTGTTGGCATCCATCCTCAGAGGTGACAAGTAGACATAGGTTGCCACCCCCGGTTTACCCTTTTCCGATGCAATATCGGCGAAAAAAGGACTTGGATCTTCAAAATCCTCTGGGGCAGGAGGAATTTCTGGCTTCCAATAGTACTCTCTGGTTTTTTCCCCAGTTCCACCCGGTGCATCAGTTTCTAAGTACAGCTCACCCATCGGTGCAGCAAAGGCTTTAGTAACTTCATCCACTTCACTATTATCTTCCGACTCTGGAGTAGGGGAGGGCGAAGGGGAAGTACCTGGAGCAGGAGTTTTTTGTTCTTCCTTATCCTCTGTTGATCGCGATTCAGTTTCCGCCGCCTTCGGTTTCTCTTTCTTCGGCTCTTGTTTTACCTGCAAAACAGGCGGTGGTGGTGGGGTCTTGCGGGTAAGTGCTGGCTTGGGCTTGGGCTTAGCCGTTGGCTTCGGCTTTTGGGTCGCCGTTGGCTTCGGCTTGGGCCGAGATAGTTGAGTGACCTTAATCGGCTTTTCGTCAATTTGGCGAGGCTCCGTCTTCTGAACCGTATCCGATTGGCCTGGAAGCAACAAAAAAAGGCTATGTAGACCCAGAGATGCGACAAGGGCAGGCTTCCACAAATCCTTAGGACGAATTCGGAAGTTCTTAGGAGGGATAGGGAAAGATTTCATCGGCTTCTTTCGCAACTCAACAATCTAACCAGTAAGCATTATGCCGTCAGGTAATACAGGCTCTAACCTAGACTGGCAAAGATTAAGCTTATATCGCCTGGGTTAAAGGTACTTAACCAAAGCGTCCTTTAACGTAGTCTTCTGTTTGCTGATTTGCGGGATGATTAAACAACGTCAGGGTTTGATTGAATTCAACCAACTCCCCCAGATACATAAATGCGGTGTAATCTGACAATCGCGCAGCCTGCTGCATGCTGTGAGTCACAATTAAAATTGTAACTTGCTGCTTTAGCGACGACATTAGCTCTTCAATGCTGGCCGTAGCAATAGGATCCAGGGCAGAAGTTGGCTCATCAAATAAAATCAACTCTGGGTCAGTGGCTAGGGCGCGGGCAATACACAGGCGTTGCTGTTGTCCTCCCGAAAGCTCATAGGCCGAATCTTTCAGCCGATCCTTAACCTCATCCCAGAGGGCTGCATTCTTCAAAGCATGCTCGACTTTGGCATCAATGACGCTACGGCTCCTTTCACCCTGCACCCGCAAACCATAGGAAACATTCTCGTAGATCGACTTTGGGAAGGGATTGGGACGCTGAAAAACCATACCAATGCGCATCCTCACCTCAATCGGATCTACTTGAGAGTCGAGAATGTTAACGGCTGAATCCAGCACAATTTCGCCTTCATAGCGATTGCCGGGGTAAAGATCATGCAGTCGGTTAAAGCAACGCAGGAGCGTTGTCTTACCACAACCTGAAGGGCCAATTAAGGCTGTAACCCGGCGTTCTGGAATCACCAGATCCACATTTTTCAAAACCTTGGCATCTCCGTAGTAGAAACTGAGGTTTCTGACTTCGACTTTGGGTTGCAATGTTGCTGGATCCAATCGATTGAGTTGAGAAGCTTCTTCTACCATTTAACACCTTTACGAAAACGATAACGCAGATAGATCGCTAAACCATTCATTAGCAGGGTAAGGGCCACTAAAATCACCCCTGCAGCAGCGGCATTTAGCTGAAACTCTGGCTCTGGGCGTGAGACCCAGTTAAACATTTGAATCGGCATCACGGTAAAAGGAGAGCGGAGCCAATCAAAGGAGAGGAAAGGAAAATCTGACTTGAAGGGAGACGGCGGCAAAAAGGAAATAAAGGTTAAGGCCCCAATCGTAATGAGAGGAGCCGTTTCACCGATCGCCCGGGATAAACCAATAATAATTCCGGTGAGGATGCTACCGGATGCATAGGGTAGGATGTGATCCCACACCATTTGCCACTTGCTCGCCCCCAGAGCGTAGGCCGCCTCCCGTAACCCACTAGGAACTGACCGCAGGGCTTCGCGAGTCGTAACAATAACCACTGGCAAGATGAGCAAGGCCAGAGTCAGCCCTGCTGTTAGCACGCTCTCACCCAGTTGAAAGGCGTACTTAAACAGCCCCATTGCTAGCAAGCCATAAACAATGGAAGGAACTCCAGCGAGATTAGTAACATTGATCTCGATTAGGGATGCAATCCAGTTTTTGCGGGCATATTCTTCTAGGTAAATGCCTGAAGCAATCCCTACAGGAATGGCTGCGAAAGCGGTTACCAACATCACCAAACCCGTACCTACCAGTGCTGATAGAATCCCCGCTTGCTCTGCATTGCTACTGGGAAAGCTGGTTAAAAAGGCCCAACTCAGGCGCGGCACTCCCTGGATGGCGAGTTGTAAAATCAAGGCCAGCAAAACAATGATGGCAACGAGCAATACCAGCAAACCGGCGATCGCAAAAACAGCGCTCCAAAATTGACGGCGCTGGATATTACCCTGAACCCCCACTAAGCTCCCCTGCATCAATAAGTCTCCCGGAAGCGACGACTGAGAAAATACCCAATGACATTAAAAAACAAAGTCAGCAATACCAGGGTCAAACCCGCTGCAAAAATTGTCTGATAACCAATCGTGCCATGGGGAGTATCTCCCAAACTCACCTGCACAATGTAGGTTGTGATCGTTGCGGCTGGTCGCAATGGGTTGAGGGTAAGCGTCGGCTGCAAACCCGCTGCAACCGCCACAATCATTGTTTCACCCACGGCCCGTGAAATCCCCAAAATATAGGAGGCAATGATGCCAGAAATGGCGGCAGGAAACACAACTTTCCAGGCTGTCTGAAACCGGGTCGCCCCCGTCGCGTAGGAGCCTTCCCGTAGCTCAACCGGCACAGCTCGCATGGCATCTTCACTGATTGAGCTAATCGTTGGGGTAATCATAATCCCCATGACAATCCCCGGCCCCAGCATATTAAACCCGTCTAACTCGTAGGGGAAAAGATCGGGTAGCCATTCCGACAGTTTCTCCCCGAGAGGATTGTAAAGAATCTGCAAGACAGGTGTCACAAACAACAGCGCAAAGTAGCCGTAAACGACCGTTGGAATCCCCGCTAAAACTTCTAAGATGGGCTTGGCCACTTCCCTCAGTTTCGGTGCAGCAAACTCGCTCAGATAAATCGCAGCGATTGTCCCCATCGGAATGGCCACACACAAGGCCACCATAGAGGTAACAAAGGTGCCACAGACAAGCGGCAAAATACCATAGCGGGGCGGATCAAACAACGGTGCCCACTCGCGGCCAGTGAGAAATTCAACAATAGAAACTTTCTGAAACAGGGGAAGAGACTCGGTTACCAGCAAAACCATAATAGCGATCGTCGTGAGCACTGAAGAAAGCGCAGCTAAAAACAACAGAGTCTCAATCAATCTCTGCCTCAGGTCACGATGGCGCTTCTTCTGATAAAACGATGATTTCGCAGAAATTACCAGGGGCTGATCAACCATAGTCAGACAAACTACCCAAACATCTCGATAAAACACACAAGCTCAGAAGCCAAGTCAATCACCTGGCTTCTGAGAGAAACCTAAGCGATTAGAAGAAACAGACTCCTCTAACCTAAGTTTGCGATGGACTAATCAACCAGCTTGCGGTTCCAAGTATCGGCAATCTTGATGCCAATTTCCTCTTTACCACCAAAAGCTGTACCCAGTTGACCTTTCTGGAAGCGCTCCATTGCCTTGGCATAGTCACTGGCGGGCAGGGGCACATACTTCACAGCATCAGCGGCCTTCGCACCGTTCTTGATGTAGAACTCCGCAAAGGCCTTTACTTCTGGCCGCTTCATGGAATCTGCCTTGACATAGATGAAGATGGGGCGAGACAGCGGTAAGTAAGAGCCATCGATTACCGTCTTGTTGCTAGGAGCAACGGCTTGACCCGTTTTGGGATTAACGATCTTAACCGCTTTTAAGCGACCTTTGTTGGCCTCATAGTAGGCCAGACCAAAGAAGCCAAGAGCATTACGGTTACGAGAGACACCTTGCACCAATACGTTGTCATCTTCACTACCAGTGAAGTCAGAGCGGCTTTGCTTAGCCTTGCCAACAATGGCTTCCGTAAAGTAGTCGAAGGTACCTGAGTCAGCTCCAGCGCCAAACAGGGCTAGAGGCGCATTGGGCCAGCTAGGATTGACCTGGTTCCAACGAGTAATTTTGCCTTGGGCTGCGGGTTCCCAAATGGTCTTCAACTGGGCAACGGTCATCGTTTCTGCCCAGTTGTTTTGGGGATGAATCACAACCGTCAAAGCATCGTAAGCGATAGGTATCTCAACGTACTTAATCCCCTTCTCAGCACAAGCCTTCATTTCCTTCTCAAGAATGGGGCGAGAAGCATTAGAAATGTCGGTTTCACCATTACAGAATTTTCTGAAACCACCGCCGGTACCAGAAATACCCAGAGTGACCTTCGCACCCTTTGCAGCGGGGGATTTTTGAAAGTCTTCGGCAACCTTTTCGGTAACTGGAAAGACAGTACTGGAACCGTCGATTTTTACAATTGCTTGCTGAGAGCCTGCACCAGAAGCAAACACCCCTGTTGTTGCAGTGACAATCGCGCTTGCCAAGGCAACACGACTCAACACACTTTTTACCGCCATTTCCTTACTCCCGTAAGCGTAATTTACATAACCTAAATGCACTAGTAGATTAGCGGCTCAGGGTTAAGAATCGGCAATCTTTGGTTATGAAGAGGGTAAAATTCAGTAGTCCTTTGATTAAGAGAAATTTAAGAATTACTCAGCAAAATTGGACTTTCTGGCGTAAATCTCCACAACAAGCTTGCCTGCCAGGAAGTTAAGAAATTTTCTTAACCTCCCAGCAAGTACTTAGGATATTCATGCAGCCAGGAGAAATAACCCATCAATGCAGCGCGGGTGATTGCTCTCTGCCTCTTTGATTCAGGCCGCTCATCAGTAACACAGGTGTTACTTTAAGTTTAGCTGCATTCGCGATCGCAAACGAAATTGACCCGTGACAGTATCCCATTTGGCTACTGACAGCTCGATCAGGCATCAAAGCTGATTATTTCTCCTGCTCAGAGCGGCAGTGTCCGGAGGTCGCGCAGCCTTGCCGCGCTTGTAAAAGGGTTTCCAGGTCAGAACGACCTGTAAGGCGCAACCGCCAGTTAGCCCAGAAGCCATAGAGCCAGTTGGCGATCGCCTCTACCAAAGGCAGGCGGGTAGGAGCATAAACCCAACCCATCCCTAATACCTCATAGACCCGGCGAAACACTTCCACATTGCGGATGATGGTGCCATCGGGCAATAGGGCATGAATACGTCCCATCGCTGTTTTGTAGTCAATGCCCCCATGCTCGGCTGGGTCATAGCTCAAATCAGCAATATCCACAAATGCCACCAGCCCGCGCCCAGCATCGCGCTTTTGTAAAAATCTGACTTCTCTCAGACAGAGGGGACACTCGCCATCGTAGAGCAGCTTAATCTTCCAGGAAGGAGTAATGATTGTCGAGTGATCGCTCGATTTCAACGGAGTTGTTGACATACCAGTCCAAACTGACAGCTTCTCTATTTTAAGAAAGATAAAGTTTCTTAACCAGGCTGGGGAGCGTGGGCTAAGTTGCAAAAGTTTGGCATTGATCCTGGCCGGGCATGAGTTATCTGTAAATTTTGCGGTCTTTTGGGGCTTCGCCTTTCCTTCAGGCGATTTTGAATTGGCCGGTTTTGACTCAGACCTTAAAGCTCAGACCCAAAACTCGTTACCCCCTCTCCCCCTAAGCTACGGTGTATACACAGGTCTGGTCGGTTCCAGTTGGAAGCCTTTTAGCCCCCTAAATCCCCCAATCCTGGGGGACTTTGAAGATTCAGTTTCTCCAAACTTGGGGGGATAGGGGGCGAAACCCAGCAATTTGAAGATGATCCAGAGATCTGTATACACGGCAGCCCCCTAAGATTAAAACAGTGCTTTTATCGGGGAAGGTTATGTTTTTTCAGCAGGGAGAGCCATTGCAAACGTGGGGCGATCGCATTCTTGAGGCGACTTGGCAAGCGTTTCCATCCCTGGCCCGAAATCAAATCGCTCTCACCTGGTTAGTTTACGACCCGCCCTATCGGGTCAACACGGGGGGCGCTATTACGGCGGCAGAGTTATGGCAACATGCGCCCCGAGGCTATAGCTATCGCGGTGTTGAGCGCATTTATCCCGCTAGCGTGGCCAAGCTATTTTACCTGGTCGCCATTCACGAATGGCTGGAAAAGGGTATGGTGCAGTCTACTCCAGAGCTAGAGCGGGCGATCGCGGATATGATTGTGCATTCCAGTAATGATGCTACTGGCCTGGTACTGGATGTATTAAGCGGTACTACCAGCGGCCCAGAGCTACCCGATGAACCCTTTGAAACCTGGAAATATCAGCGCAACATTGTTAACCGCTACTACCAATCTCTGGGGTGGGAAGAACTGAGAACCATTAACGTAAATCAAAAAACCTGGGGCGATGGGGCCTATGGGCGCGAGCGGATCTTTTTGGGTGAACATCTGGAAAATCGCAACATGCTGACGACCGATGCGACAGCTCGGCTTTTACACAGCATTGTGGGCGGCATCGCTGTTTCATCGGCGCGATCGCAGGCAATGATGGCCCTGATGCGGCGATCGCTCCACCCAGCGGATTGGGCGTCTGACCCCGAAAACCAGGTAGGGGGCTTTTTGGGATCAGGACTACCTCCGACAGCACGGCTCTGGTCAAAAGCGGGCTTAATGAGTCAAGTGCGCCATGATGCCGCCTACATTGAGCTGCCTGATGCCCACCCCTACATTTTGGTGGTTTTCACCGAGGGATCAGAGCATAGCCAGAATGAAACGATATTACCCTTTGTCTCACAACAAGTAGTGATGGCAATGCAGGCGATCAGCCAATGAAAAAGGTCGCTTTGGTCAGAAAGCGGAGGACAAAATTAAGCACTCAAATATCGATGCTGGCTAGGCTTCTTGACTCGTGGTCGCGACGTTTCTCACGGCAACCGCACTATCTATCCCCTGGGGCTGATTTTTTAGATCCCTCCGGATTTGGAGACGGTCAGCGCGAAACGTCTAGCGGAGTTTTTCCTCAAAGCCTATGCTCGAATTACTGACTCCGCTGCCTGCGCAGCCAGCCCCCGCAATTTTAGAACCGTTGTCTACAGATGCCCAGGTCACTGCCCGTCCTGCGGTAGAGCCGTTGCCACAAAGCACCTGTATCTCTAACCCAGAAACAACTAATCCAGAAACAACCGCCCCTGCTTTTGTGGTTCAAGCGCCAGTCTGTCTGGCTCAAAGTATTTCTGCTCAGACCGTTACGACTCAACCATCTGCTTCTAGTCCAGAGACGACAACAGCGGGGTTGCTGGTTCCCGTTGTTCCAACTGAAATGGCGTCTGTCCAAGGCACCTCCTTTTCAGGAAATCAGTCCTTTGATCAGAATGACCGAGACCAGGCGATCGCCCAACGGCAGCGAGAACTTGAAGTTAAATTGGCCGAAATTGTGGCCCGCGATCGCCAGCAGATTACCCAATCAACGGAAGACCAGCGGATTACCCAGGCGATGGCCTACGCCCAGCAGGGCAACTACAGCGCTGCTCGCCGCCAGTTAGCAGATCCCAACATTCCCCTAGCGCTGCGCAACCGTACTTTGGGGCACATCAACACCCTGGAAGCCACTAGCATGCGCCCAGCCAATTTCGCAGGAGCGACAACGAGCAGCACCGGCCTGCGCCCAGAGCGTGCAACAAGCCGCCAGCCTGGATTCATTCTGAATCAACCCGTAGCGGCCCCTGACCCCAACCCTGGCCTCACCCAAATCGCGACCGAACCTTACCCCTTGCCAGAGTTACCTCCCCCCCTATTGCCAACCCCTACCCTGGCAGTCTTACCCGACCCCACAGCCGCCACCAGTTCTGAGTTTCGCTTTCCCTTACCGGCTCCGGTACCCATCACTTCTGGGTTTGGCTGGCGCAGGCACCCAATTTTGGGCGATCGCCGCATGCATCGGGGTACCGACCTCGGGGCACCCCATGGCACCCCAGTTGTAGCCGCTTTTTCAGGACGGGTCACGACTGCGCGATCGCTGCGAGGCTATGGCCTTACCGTGATTGTTGAGCATGAGAGTGGTGCTCAGGATAGCCTCTATGCTCACCTATCTGAAATTACGGTGCGTCCAGGGCAATGGGTGCAATCGGGCGCCATGCTGGGGCGAGTCGGTAGTACGGGCCTTTCCACTGGGCCACATCTGCACTTTGAATTACGGCAGCGCACTGCTGCAGGTTGGCAACACTTTGATCCAGGGCCGCATCTGCGTTGGGCCATGGCTCAGTTGGGACGACCGCAGCCGCCCGCCCTCTGATTTCAAGAGCCACACCTGTGAAGAAATGCGCTTTTGTCCTGATTGGGCGATCGCCGTGATGTTAAAGAAAGGGACATCTTCACCTTATCCTCTGTAATGAGTGATCTGACCTTACTTGCAGCGTTTGTCTTGAGTCCAATGGCCGCCAACTCAGAACCAGTGAGTTGGATCCAGTCTGCGCCCGACGCAACAACTCCGACCTCCTCGGATTCCATTTCTCAGAATCCGGTTTCCTTTGCCATTAACCCACCAGATCGCTTAGTTAACCAGAATGAGTTTGCATCTCCCCTGCGGCCTCAATCAGGGGCGCAACTGTTTAGCCAGCGCCTGGCTGCACTTCGTTCTGGCAGGCTTTATACCCGCTTGCCAGTCGATAGCTTTCAGCCCCTGTGGCAACAAGCATGGCAACAACCGACCTACCAGCAATGGCGACAGTTGTTAGCGGCTGAGGCGCGAGCCGTTGCCGCTGGGCAGGGAAGTAACCGATTATCTATCTTACTGGGGGATTCTCTCAGTCTATGGTTTCCCTGCGATCGCCTACCCCATAATCATCTCTGGCTCAACCAGGGCATCTCTGGTGATACAACACGCGGTATCCTCCAACGTTTGGGAGATTTTGCCCAGACCCGCCCCCGCACAATCTATTTAATGGCAGGTGTAAACGACCTCAAAATGGGCTTTACGGATACTGAAATTCTCAATAATTTACATCGAATTTTGATGCGTTTGCAGCAACAGCATCCCCAGGCTCAGATTGTGATGCAATCGATTTTGCCAACCCGCACCCAGGAAATTTCTAACTATCGGATTCAGCACTTAAATCAGGCACTTTGGACAATGAGTCAGCGTTATGGCGTCACCTATCTGGATGTGCATACACCGATGGCCGATCCAGACGGATTCTTGCAAACAAGCCTGACAACCGATGGGCTACACCTGAACCCTCAAGGATACCAAACCTGGGAATGGTTACTTCGGGGAGTAGACAGCTTGCTGGCTCAAACATCTGTGCAATGATAGCGTCCTGCAAACCAAGCGCCTCCTCAGAAAAAATAGAGATTCTACAACAGTACGAATTAAAGTCAGGATGGGGTTCAGATGTATAACCTCTAGCCACGGAGCAAATAACCCGTCTCTCTCTTTTACCAAGATTTACCAAGATGTCTTATACAAACTTGCGTAGTGTTGTATTAGCTAAAACTCCACTGCAAACATTAAGCAATTTTCTTCGCTAAGGCTTTATCGGCATTGACGTAAACCTTCTGAGCATCAGGATGGAGAAGGACTTCATACATCGGAACGACTCGTTTTCAGGGATTAGACAGAGGTCTTCATTTCATCTTCACAGAGGGCGAACCGCGCTGATGCAATCCTGATGGAAGCAGACGCAAAGAACCAGGGCAGTGCATCATCAAAAATGCTGTCGAGGGAGTGGCCGTTGGCTGCTTCCCCGATTTATACACCGCATTAGGCAGTAATCCTCCCGATCAGATGATTACGATATGATAAATCCCATTGGATTGGGATTCATCAAATGGCAACTGCTCGCACCTCTACTATCACCTGTCCCTCCTGTGGCTATCAAAAGGCTGAGGAAGTACCCCTCGAGGCCTGTGTGTACTTTTACGAGTAGTGCTAAACAGATAAGGATGCATTGTAGTGGTGAACGAAGTACCCAATTGCTCCAATGTGGTTCTCTAGCTTTTTGGAAAATGATAACGTTTTCCTGACTAAACGCGACACTCGCTGACGCAATGTGCAGTTCAACCGCTCAATCTAGCTGGTTTTGCCACTGTCCTTCCCCACACTTTGATGTCGCTTGTTCGGAAAGACCTGATCGTAAGCCGACCAAAAATCCGTGTAAGCGACTGCACACTGTCGGGAGACTGCTGGCGATGCATCCCATAATCCTTGAGCGCCGTTGTGACTGCGTTCGCGCAGCGTCGCTTTTAGCGAATCCCCGACATACCCTCCGACAATTTCTCGTGTTTCGACATCCAGTACCAACCAAATCCACTGCTTGTTGCCGGTGTTACCGACAAACGACCACGTCTCATCACACTGAATGGTTAAACGCCTTTTTTTAGCTCGTATGTTCACTTGGCGCGGCACGTTCTGATATTTTTCATTGACGTAACTCTGGAGCCAGGGTTCTGAACCACCCACGACTCTGGCAATCCCGGCTAAGGGAATCTTCGCCAACAGCCGTTTATCAACTCAAGTTTTGGTTGCCTGGTCAATGATTTTGTTCTGGGGGTCTGGCACAAACTGTCTACCGCACTCACGGCATTTAAAGTGCTGTTTACCGTTATGGATTTTGCCGTTCTTGACGATATGAGTGGAGTTACAGCTAGGACAGGTAAGCGGAGTCGTTGACATGATGTAATTGAGGTAACTTCGTCTTCCCTATCCTTACATCTTTAGGACTACCTGTGATTATTAGTGTATCGGGTAGGCGATTGGGGTTAGGTCGCCAGATGACTCAGCGGGTAATGGTGAGTCAGGTTTAGGAATTCTTGGTGCCAATTATGCCTGCATCGTGTGCTCAGCTTTTCTCGCAATACTATCGCTGTATCAAATTGTGCCTCATGTCCGACATACCTGACTCATAACTCAGGGGCGCACTTTGGTAGTCACTCTGGGTCGTATCGAGGGCGCAAAAAAAGAGGCGATCGCGCTTATTCTGAATCACATTTAGCGGAATTGAGTCAAGTGGATAGAATCATGGCTGACCTTTCAACCAGGCTCTTTTGCCGTGTTCATGCCTCACTTCTACGGAAATGTTCCCAGTACCTTTCCCCATCACAAAATTTAAACTTTTTTCCTTCCTTGCTGATGGGTCATTGTTCGAGTGCAGTGATCAATATCACTAACAATCACATAATCTCACGCCTATGATCACTTAGTTGTTAGTAATATTAGTCACGTTAACGCTGCTAAGATTATGGAAATCTCACCGAAATTGCTTTCCTTGCCCTGCATTTTGGCTGTTCTGAGTACCATGCCGGTAGCAAGAGCAAATCAGAATACTCCTGTTCTGAAAATTCCTTCCCAGCCCATTCTTCAGCCTATCCCGACCAAGCAAGAAATTACTGCTCAGTTTTTCTATGCAAACCCTAAAGTGGGTGGAACGCTCCTCAGAGCAAAGCTTCAGAACAAAGATGGTAGCTATCCGCCCCAAGGGTTCAAAGTAACTTTAAGTACTGGAAGCTATACCTGCGACACCACAGTTTCCACAAACACCGGAGATGCTCTCTGTGAGGTGAAAATTCCTTTTGCAAGAACCGAGAGCAATGGTCAAAAATTTGTCAATGTGGGTAAAGTTTTTACAATTAACGCCACAATCCCTCCAGAAATGGGAACTTTGACGGTCAAAGAGACTCCAACGAGAAAGTTCACTTTACTGACAAACGAGGGTTACGCTGTCCATGTGTACCCTGAAAAAGCAGTACAAACGATAATTCTTCCTATCATTAATGATGCAATGCTAAGCGGGGTGTTATTCAATAACTTTCGAGGCGGTAAAAATCCTAAACTATCAAATGGTTCATGGATTTATCTCTCTAAAACAGATTCCAGCAAAGCCAAGTCCTTTGACCTGCCTGTCATCTCTGTAACTGATAAGTATGGTGTTAACTTGGTCACTGGTGACTTCTATGTCAATCGGGTATTCGTTAAGCCTGGTAACGTCTACCTCAATGACACGGCTGGAACATTTAATCTCAACTTCAGTATGACTGGCTTTGATGGAAGTGGTCCTAGTATTGTTGGTTATTGCCGCGAGACGTTTTGCCCGAACTTCCTCGTTCCCGACTTCAAGAATTTGCGGTTTGAACAAGCCCAAGCCAGCTACAAGTTGACGGTTCAGAATAACCAGGTCAAAGTTAGTTTGGTGGACAGCGCCACTGTTCTGAAGCTGGATTTTGATTGTAGTGGCGGATTTAAGCCCTTCTGTGGAATTTTTAAGGATCGGTTGAATGCAGAGGTTGGTAATTTGTTCAAAACCTACCTCAAAGACCCTCTGCTATTAGCTCAAATGGAGACATCTATCACTGCATCTATCACCAAGACCGTTGGCACGCCTACAGGAATTAAGGTCTGCTCCCCGAATAGCGTTGATTGCAATAAAGGAGAAATTCTCGTCTTTCACTTGCCCAAGCCAAACACGTAAAGGTGAGATGTTCATATTGTCTTGCGAAACTTGAATCTCTCTGGCAGAAATGGGCGAGTGCCATGTTGTCAGGTTTCCAGGGACTCTTTCAGGTGCGTCCACAGAGATCTAGAGTCAATCAAGTAATGCTCTGTGTTCTCTGTGGGTAGAGTTCTAAGCTCGGAAAACTGAAGCTACAGTGGTATTCGCCCTGAAAATAGAAGATGAAGCGGCAATGACCTATTTCAGGGAAAGGCTGTACACATATCATCAAGCCCAATAGCTACAAGGTTGAGGCTTAATATCAGGACGACCTCAAGGTCGATTAGACCATCTTTCCAATCATACAAAAAAGGCTATAAAAAGGTTAATAATTGGTTCAGATTGTGATGATAGTTAGTCCTCTATTTAGGCGATCGCCTTTGGGGTTTGTCACGTCGCCTGCCGCCTGTTCCCAACTACATCTCCTCCACCAATAACCTGCCCATCTTTTGATACTCTCGTTGGGTTGCCCGGATGAGATGCTTCATCGTCACAATGCCACCATCGCTCGCCGCCAGAAAAGCGGCTGCCAGGGCAATATTGCGAATATTAGCTCCACTAATTTCAAATCGCCGCGCCATCAACCTAAAATCCAGATCGGGGCTACGGGGTGTTTGCTCTGGCAAAATCCGTTCCCAAATGCAAAGTCGTTCCTGCTCATCAGGCAGGGGGAAATCAATCACAAAGCGTAATCGGCGCACAAAGGCATCATCCATATTGCTGCGCAAATTCGTTGTCAAAATTGCAATTCCCTCGTACTCTTCCATCTTTTGCAGCAGATAGCCAATTTCAATATTGGCGTAGCGATCGTGGGCATCTTGCACTTCTGAACGCTTTCCAAATAAGGCATCTGCCTCATCAAACAAAAGAATGGCATTCGAACGGGTAGCAGCAGTAAAGATGCGATCGAGATTCTTCTCCGTTTCGCCAATGTATTTGCTCACAATCTGTGACAAATCGATTTTGTAGAGATCCAGTTGTAACTCGTTGGCGATTACCTCTGCGGCCATGGTTTTGCCGGTTCCTGGCAGACCGGAAAATAACACATTCAGTCCTTTCCCCAGAGATAATCTGCGACCAAACCCCCATTCTCCGTAAACCACGTGTCGGTATTTTGCCTGATTACATAATTCTTTCAACAAGGCCATTGGATCGGCTGGCAGCACTATATCGCTCCAGGTGTAGGCTGGCTCAACCTTACGGGCCAGGGTTCCCAAATCGTGACCCGATTGAGCGCGGGCAGTTGCAAAGAAATCTGCAAGTTTGGGAGTGGAAAAGGTATTACAAGCCGTTGCGATCGCATCTTCAATTTGCACAGAAGTCAGGCGGAAGCGATCGGCTAAGGCATTGATATCGCTTTCTTCCAAAGAAATGCCTGCGGCCTTTAAATGCTGTTGCCAGTAGCCCCGTCGCTGGGCAAATTCCGGCATGGGAAAGGGCACCACCACAACGCCCAGTGGTTCCAATCCTTTCAGAGCCAGCGGTTGTTCTCCACTGAGAATCGTAATTCCCTGACTTTCCCCTAGGAGGCTGAGCAAACATTGATAGGAAAGGGGGTAGAGGGTGGAAATAGGCAAGTGGCCAGAATATAAGTTTACCCTCCCATTACGGCTTTATTCAGTAAATCGTGTACTTTTACCTATTGACTATTCTTCCTTGCTCCTAACTTGTTAGCGATGCGTGGAGTGAGGACATTGAACTCTGGCGATTGAGCACCGTGAAAACATAGCTTTAACCATTTGCCCAAACCGCTATTGCCAGATATACAGGGCTGGGTGCTGTTTACCGTGTTCAAATTCGCTCTCGCTTGAGTAGACTGCAGAATCATTACAAATCGCTGTTCCCCTGGCTGATTGCGGTAAATTCAGATAGTAAGGTTGTTCTCTTGGTGACCGGGGTAGAAACAAGCTATGGCGTTGCAGCAGTCGGGACCATTTGAAAGCAAATTACTCAGTGGGGTCACCCACTGGGCACAGCGTTGGCTTGATCGGGGACGAGTGACCTGGCGATCGCTGAAAATGGTTACCGGTTGGACAGCCCAGATTCTGGTTTATCCTCTCTATGTCGCCTTTCAGACAGGGCGCTTACTGCGCCTACGCCTCCAACAGGCAACCGAAAACCGGCGCGTGCGTTGCTACAGCTTACGGGAAGCAGACCTCGATACGCGCGTGATCGCCGCACAAGCAGCCCATCCACCCGCCGATTTTTCCCTGCAGCGGTTGCTAGCAGTGGTGCGGCAGGGGATTTTGCCCCACATCCCAGGCTGGCAAAGTACTCCTATTCTTTCGGGGGGGCACGTCTGGATGAATCAACATCCCCTACTACCAGCGGTAGATTGGGCCACCCGACACCTAACCAATCCTTTCTCCTCCAGTCTGACCTTAATCAGCAGTGAGTCTGGGGCCGTTACGAGCACGGAAAAGCCAGTAGGGACGATTCGTGGTCTGGCCAGTCAGCTTGCTAGCCGCTCGCTCGTGTTGGTAACGGATCAGAACGCCGTCCTGGATATTTTGCAACCGGGGCAACAGCAGTTTTTGCAGCAGTGCATCGCTTGGGAAGTCGCCCATTTTCATCGGGTGCAGCGGCTGCGAGCGACAGTCAACCACCTGGCCTGGACTCCGCGCCTCGGAATAGATGCCCCCTGGCTATTACGGGCTTATCTAGAGATGATGGCCTGGATAGCCCGCACGCCTGTCGCGATCGCGGCCAACTTATTTCGTGAGGCAGAAACCTGGGGCGCGATCGCAGATTCGGCCTTCCCCTGGAAGTCACCGACACGAGCTTTACCCCATCCTGTCCAATCGCACCAAAAACCGCCCAATCCCTTACCAGAAAGATTGCCTAATCCTTTTCCGCGGGCAACGGCTCTGCTGCAAACACCACCACAAACGCCCCTGGAGCCACTGGTTTCGACCACTTCTACCGACTACATTGATACCGCAGCCACCCTCGTCGGCTATTGGCGATCGCCCCTAGAGCGATTTCTGCGCTGGCTTGATCGGTGCTTTGTCTGGTTAGAGCGCTGGTTATTGCGGGGCAGACAGCGAAAATGATTGCTTGCCCCAGTCTTACGGGAACAAATGCCCGTTTCGTTGGTCTTAAGCTTCAAGCCTCTAAGGAGGTTTATCCGCAGCGAAGGCGCGTGGATTCAGAGGAGTTACATAGATCGCAAAATTAGCGTTTGACCGACAGGCAACCCGTCTATGGTCACTCTTCTCCATCTGTGCGACTGACCTGACGAATTTCCCCGGCTCTAGTGCTCTAGCTGGCGTAATGCAAAAAAGCAGGCATGGTTTTCTGTATGATGAGGAGGAGTTATTTAACTGGGTCTGTTGGCCTGTCTGGTTGCTGTCATCTCTGATCAGCCAGGGGCTGTCAGTTTGTTGCTCTGGCCCGATAGGCTTGACAATTTAGATTTGTCCCACCTTGACTGCCCAGTGCTACCCATCAACAGCAAAATTTTTTGGAGATCCTTCTATGCTCACTCTCAAAATCGCCGTGTATATTGTGGTCAGCTTTTTTGTGCTGCTGTTTATCTTTGGCTTTCTTTCAAACGATCCCTCGCGGAACCCCAACCGCCGTGATCTAGAGTAGTCAACGAGTTCAGGCTTTGTTTTGCAGCAGGGGCAGCCTTTCGTGCCTGCCCCTCTATTCTGGTGTGAGATTTTCTCTCGTTGTAACGTATGCCCTATCCGGCTCTTCCCCCTGAAACATCTCCTGTTGAGATTGTTACGGCTTGCCAACTCCGTTCTTGCCAATCCCATTCCTTTGCGGTTGCTGAACCAAGTCAGCCACCAATTGAGCCTGCTCAAGTAAGGCCAGAAACTTCTACACCCGATCTGAGCACTGGGGCAGAGTTCACGGTTCAAACCGCTTCACCCTCGACAGAGCAAGCCGTTGCCAGAGAGAGGGCAGTCTCTCAAATCGCTCCTGAAGAAAAGCCTGAACCACCCCGAACGGAAGCGCCGCATCCGCTTGAGCAAATAGCTGAAGCGCAATCGTCCTTAGCCCCGATCGCCCCTTCTGCTACAACACCGCAACCAACGACGATTGCTGAATTCAGGGCTAACACAGCTCCGACTCAAGCCGATTTGCTAAAACAGGCATCATCTGTAACCCGCTCAGAGTTTTCGCCGATTCCGCTTGCCTCTGTTTCCCTCAATCAGTCACTGACTCTCGCTGATCAGTTGCCTGTGGCGTTGACAGTGCCGGTAGAAGCGGTTGCCCAGATGGTTCCCCCTGTTGTTGCTGTGCGTCAGCCGCCTGTTTTGGCGGGGGAAATAACTTCTACCTTGGCAACTCCTTCTCAATCAGCGACGGGGTCAAACCAAACGCCAGACTTAAAGGCGATCTCGGCTCAGGAAATTACAGACGCCCTGCTAGCCCAAGTGGCAACAAAAGGGTTTCCTTGGCAGGGGTATCTCGCTGATTGGGCGGTTTCGGGCCTCGATCAGGCGGCAACTCTGCAGCGGTTGGCTCAGCCTCCTGCCAGTACCAGGGCTGGGACTCCTTCCCAGGCGAGACAACGTCCTCTACATCGGGCCGGGGGGCGATCGCAGCCAATTCCACCACTGACCGTGACTTGGGGCCGTAGTTTACGGCGACTACCGATTACCCAGGCCCCACCCGTTGAACCCTCCACCCCTGGAGAGCAGCCCTCAGATGTTACTACCGATGACAATACGATTCTGATTAGACCCAATGATGCGGCCCCAGCGACGACCTCGCCCAACACGCAACCAACTGCCGCACCTGCTTCGCCATCGACTCCACCCAGTTTGCCATCGGCTCCGACTGCCACAGATTCACCTGTGCCGCCGGGAACCGTCGGTGTGGTTGAGTTGAGCGCTGACCGCCAGGAATATGATGACCAACGGCAAATTTTTACTGCTGAAGGAAACGTCAAGATGCGATTTCAGGGGTCTTTGCTGGAGGCAGATCGGTTGCAAGTGGATCTGGTGAATCGCATTTCTGTGGCCGAGGGACAGGTCGCCCTCACGCGAGGCAATCAGGTTCTGCGGGGGAGCCGGTTTGAGTACAACTTTGTCCAGGGGATTGGTACCGTTCAGAAGGCTAGTGGAGAGCTGTTTTTGTCTACTACGGATAGCGATCTGGATATCCCTCTGGGTACAGATGTAACCCAAGGAACCGCTATTGCACGGCCTTTGAGCGATCGCATCCGCGCTAACCAACCCCAAACTGTGGTCGGAGCTGGGGGAGTTACTGTTGTTGTCGGGGCCGGACGGGATGTAAATCGGGCTCCAGGGCAACAGCAAACTGTGCAGGGGCAGGTGAATCGATTACGGTTTGAGGCCGAACAAATTGACTTTAGCCCTCGCGTTTATGAAGCCAAAAAAATCCAGATTACGAACGACCCCTTCTCGCCTCCTGAACTGGTTTTAAGGGCCGAGCGAGCGGTGATTACTCGCATCAACCCAAATCAAGATGAGGTTGTGGCGACTCGCCCCCGCTTAGTGTTTGATCAACGGCTGGCAATTCCCTTGATTTCAAGGATCGTGCTAGACCGTCGCCAAAGCCAGCCAGCTCTTTTGCAGGTGGGTTATGACAATGGTGAACGGGGCGGCCTCTTTATTTTTCGTAGCTTTGATATTGTGCGTTCACCGAATGTGAATTTCACCCTGACTCCAGAAATTTTCATAGAGAAGATTGTGTTTAATGGATCGGGGGTGTTAAACGGTGAAAGCTATGGGTTGAGAGCGCGGTTGGGGGCAGTGCTGAGTCCGACCACAACGCTGCGGGGAAGTGCATCGCTCCGCAGTTTGGCCTTTGATGACCTGGCAGATAGCACTCGGGCAAGTTTGCGCCTGGGGCAACGATTGGGAACCCATACGCTGGCGTTGGAGGCCAGTTATCGAGATCGCCTGTTTAATAACTCCCTCGGCTTTCAAACGGTGCGCAGTAGTATTGGGGCGGTATTTTTCTCGCCACCCATTCTCCTGGGACAAACCGGAATCAGCATGAGCTACCAACTGGGGGTGCAAAATATTACCGCCGATACGGATCGGCCAGATTTACTGGCCCCGATTCGCGACAATAACCGGATTAATCTGACTCGCTATCAGGGGGCGATCGCCTTTAATCGCACTTTTCGCCTGTGGACAGGTCAGCCCCTACCAGCGACCCAAACAGAAGGGCTACGCTATACCCCCACTCCTGTAGTTCCCTATCTGGCCCTTTCAACTGGGATCACAGGGGTAAGCAGTTTATACAGTAACAGTGATACCCAAAGTAATCTGATTGGCGCGGTTGGTATTGTTGGCCAGTTTGGCCATATGTCACGCAATTTCTTTGACTACACGGGCTTTAATATCACCTACGTGCAATTAGTTGGTCGAGGCTTGTCTCCCTTTTTGTTTGATCGCACGGTGGATACCCGTATTCTTTCCCTGGGGATTGTGCAGCAAATTTATGGGCCTTTTCGAGTCGGGTTTCAAACGGCGATTAACCTGGATACCAATAACCAGATCAGTACAGACTACATCCTGGAATATAGTCGCCGCACCTATGGCATTATTCTGCGCTATAACCCGATTCTAGAAATTGGCTCTCTCAACCTGCGCGTCAGTGATTTTAACTGGAGCGGCGGAACGGAACCCTTTGAGGGAGCGGATGTCACCCCTGTTGAGGGAGGCATCCGTCGCGATTAGATGACTCCCCTACGGTTCAGTTGGTCAGAGTGGGCTATCGGGGCGTTGCCCTGTAATTCTGACTCCGCCCACATTCCCCCGCTGAAACAGATCCTCGACGGCCTGGTAGAAGCGGGCAAAGCTCTGGAATATCTCTGCGCCATGAATTTGGGTGTAGTAATCTGCCTGGTCTAGAAACCGAGCGGTGCGATCGCTCACCCAAGGTCGCCACTCCTGGGTGACATCCTCGATCACAATATCGGTAAAGCCTGCCGCTCCTAAATCCTGGCGGTATTGCTCCAGGGTAGGCAGGTAAGGGCAAGAAAGAGTATTCTCCAAAATTGCAGTATCCGCCTGAGTCAACGGTTGCCGTTGGTAGTAGTCTTCAATGTAGAAGTGACCTCCTGGTTTGAGGACACGGGCACAGTTCTGAAAGAGCGTGGAGCGATCCCCGATATGCAAAAACACTAATAACGAAATCCAAGCCTGAAACTGCTGCCCAGCAATGGCTAACTGCTCCAGGTGTAAAAAATCACCCAACAGCAGATGCACTTGCTCCATTAACCCCGTGGCTCGGGTAAGCTGCACCGCCGCTTCATACAAATGGGGTTGTAACTCTACCCCCGTTACTTGGCAGCCGTACTTCCAGGCCAAGTAGCGGGCGGTGCCACCAACCCCCGCGCCAATATCCAAGACGTGACTGGTAGCAGTTAACTGCAGCCACTCCGCCGCCCTATCTACCGTTTGAGTTGAGCCGTAGTGGTACTGATCCAACTCCAACAAATCGGGCACAAGCAGTTGTTGACAATTTTTGCCCTGGGCCTGCAACTCATTCCAGATGCGGGTTACCCGATATTGATACATAGAAGCCATTGCTGCCGATGCCATTACAAACCCTCTAGCGTGTCTGCCCAAGAGCATAACGTAGCTCCTGCGATTGAGGCAGCCTATCGTCAGTCTGGCTAAGGTTATCCTGATGCTCTAGCAAGTCTAGGACTTGGGCAGAGCCTGACAAATTTCTTTGGCTTTGGTTGCGCTTAAACCAGATTCATTAGGGCGGGTAGCCAGAACCCGGCACCACTGGTTTAAGGCCGGGCGTATTTCCGGGTAAACGCTTGCCTGCGTTGGGGGCACCAAAGAAGCCGCCCAGATGGCAGCGCTGACCTCACCCTGCTGCGATCGCCGTTGGGCAATTGCCCAAATTTCTCGACTCCAGTTAGCCATTTCCTGCTGGGCCTGGGCATATTCGGGATGGCTCTGGGGAATATTGGCCGCCGCCTGGATCGCATTCCAATAGGGGGTAGCCATTTCGCTTTTGATGTTAGTCCGAGCGATCGCCAGTAGAGCGGACAAAGAAACTGTCGATGTTGCCTTTGCTGAATCCTGCAGACTGGTTCTTGCCGCCTCATCCTGATGGGTCTCAGCTTTCGCCAGTGGGGGGGGATCTCCCGGTGGCATGCCATTCAATTTTGGCTCAGGCGGTAGCTTTGAACTGGCATTATCAGTGGGTTCCTCTGGCTTTTCCGAATCCTGCTTTGGCTCTGACACTGACTGATTTTGAGAAATAGCTTTATCCCCAGTTGCAGAACCAGGCTGGGCTGGAGTGGTTGGGGCCGAGGGCGGTATCGGGAAAAAAACATTTCGTTGCTGCCATAGCACCCCTGCTAGCATCAGGGCTGTAGCAATGCCCCCAAACACCAAAAACCAGTTCCAGAATCGATCATCGGCAGTTGTTTGAGAGGGTTCTGGTCTGGCAGACGGTTCGGGCGCGGTAACTGAAATCTTGGGGGGGGCTAGAGGCTGCGGAGCCGTTAGGGTAGCCTCTTGGGAAGTTGTTTGGCTGGTTGACCCATCGGGTAGGTGAGAAAGGCGCGGAGACGAATGGTGACTTGCCACAGCCGCCCCATGGGAGACAGGTTGGCGATCGCCCGCCTGTCTAACCCCGTTACTGATACGATCTGCAGAATCGGCTGGATACGGTGATGGGACAGAGCTTTTTCCATTCGTTGCGGCAGGAATCCCCCCTGGCTTTGCCGTTAAGGCGAGGGGAACGGCCACCGGTTGAGGAGGAGAAGGGGTAGATGGGGCAAAACGACTCATCGAGGGAGAGGATGAAGCCTGGGACGAAGACTGGGATCGTGGCTGGCTGGCCGGTGGTTGAAGGCTCAACCCTTTTCCCATCACTTGCCGTGGGAGCAAAATCTGATAGCGTTTTTCTGGGGGGCTAACCACTACGGCCTGCTGGGTCGGTCGCCAGTATTGTTCACTAAGCTCCGGCAAACGCACGCTCAGGTGCTGCTCCAACTTATCCAGTGTGGTCACACCAGGGGAGCGCAGACTTTCCACCAGGGCTGCTGTAAAAAAGCCCTGTCCCAGGGTGATGGATTCCCGCGAAAACTGCTCTGGCTTGCAGCCAAGGATGGTCGCAATCCCCGTCTGCGCAGCTATCTCCAGAGCTTGCGCCCCGACTAATTCTCTAGAAATGATACCTTGACTGCGATTCATGTCCAGCAGTATCAGGATGTTTTGGGTGGGTAGGGTTTGCAGCCGTTGATACAGCTCAGTGAGCGGTATGGCCATCTGGGCGATCGCCCCTGGTTCCGCCTCAATCGGAATCAGATAGTCCATTCCCTGCTGACAGGTGCCATACCCGCTAAAAAATAACCAGAGCGCATCCCCTGGTTGCAAATACCCCTGTCCCAAACATTCCAGCCAATCCTCAATTGTTTCTCGACTGGGATAGGTTGAGCGCCCCATTGCCGCAGGAGAGGTGTCGGTCAGCAACAAGCAGCGTTCTGGAGCAAAGCCTCCCTCCTCGATCAGAAAACGGTGCATCACCTGGGCGTCGCGCTGGGCAAAGCTCAGGGGTTGAAAATGACGATAGTGGTTAATCCCAATAATGACTGCCCAATGATTCATTCCGGATGCCCCGTCTCTATAGGTACTAGTGTGCCCTACTTCCTCCTGTCCTACCAGTGCATCGCTTTAACCAATGACTCTAATCCATTCACGCAGGGCGATTGTGGCTATGCAAAATCCAAAACCCTGGCAGGTCAGACTTTCCGGCATCCTATAGGGACAAGATGGCAGCTACCGCGAGCAACTAAACCCGGTGCCAGCGCGTTCCGCCGGCCTGATCAATCAAGGTAATACCCTGGGCTTGCAGTTCATGACGAATGCGATCGGCCTCGGCAAAATTTTTAGCTTTGCGGGCTGCCTGGCGCTGTTCGATCAGGGCATCAATCGCTGCATCCGATAGCCCATCCGCTGGGGTGCTTGCCTCTGGGTGGGCCTCTAACCCCAGGCATTGGGCCAGGTTCATCAGGGTCTGCCACCTTGCCTGTAGCGCTTCTGGAGCGGTTTCAGTCTTGCCCGTATGCACTAACAGATTACGTTCCCGATTCACATCCTTGGCTAGATCAAATAAGACCGCCAGGGCTGCCGATGTGTTGAAATCATCATCCATCGCGGTGCGAAATTGGGCGATCGCCTCCGCTGCCTGCAGGTCTGCGTCCTTCCCCTGGAGTTGCCGCTCAGTTTCAGTCTCCCAACCCAGTTGAGCGCCAAATTCTGCTCCAAACAATAGAGCTTCCTTCAGGGTGTGCCAGCCATTGACCGCTGCCTGCAACCCTTCCGTCGTAAAGTCAATGGGTTTACGGTAGTGGGCCTGCAAAATAAACAGGCGCACTGCCATGGGGTCATACTGCTGCAATAAATCTCTGGTCAGGAAAATGTTTCCCAGGGATTTCGACATCTTTTCGCCATCCATGTTGACAAACCCATTGTGCATCCAGTAGCGAGCCAGGGGCTTGCCGGTGACGGCCTCACTTTGGGCAATTTCATTTTCATGGTGGGGAAATTGCAAATCCATGCCCCCCGCGTGAATATCGATGGATTCGCCTAGCTCCTGGCGTACCATTGCCGAGCATTCGATATGCCAACCGGGGCGACCCTCCCCCCACGGCGATTCCCAGGCGGGTTCCCCAGGTTTAGCCGCTTTCCACAGGGCAAAGTCAAACGGGTCTTTTTTCTTGTCGCTGTCATCTCCCTCAACGCGACCGCTGGCACCAGCCTGCATTTCCTCAAGTTTGCGCCCTGATAATTTGCCATATTCATCAAATTGCCGCACTGCATAATACACATCCCCATTGGCGGGGTAGGCAAAGCCCTTTTGCTCAAGCTCATGAATCAGGCGTTTAATGCCATCCAGGGTATGGGTTGCCCGGGGATAAGAATCAGCCCGGAGAATATTGAGCCGATCGCTGTCTTCAAAATAGGCGGCAATAAAGCGCTCGGCGATCGCCTCCATGGTTGTTCCTTCTCGTACCGCCCGGTTCAGAATTTTGTCGTCAATATCCGTAAAGTTCTGCACGTAGCGAACCTGATGCCCCAGCCAAGTGAGATAGCGCCGCACCACATCAAACACGATAAAAACGCGGGCATTGCCAATATGGAAGTAGTTGTAGGCTGTAATGCCGCAAACATACATCCGTACCTTACCCGGTTCAATCGGCTCAAAGGGTTCTTTCCGACGAGTCAGGGTGTTGTAAATCACAAGGGCCATTTTGAGTTCTGAGTTTTTAGTTTTAAGCTTGAGTTTCTTCAGGAACGGCTACTCAGCAAGTGAAGGAAGTGAAGAAATTTCTCCATAAACCTCCAAGGCCGTGTCAGAGCGAAGGTACACCTGCTTAAGCGCCGTTTAGCAAATTGACAAAAGGTATAATTTACAATACCAAGTGGTAGTGAACTTATGCTGCCGTTAGAATGCAAGAGTTCGCAAGTCGAATTCCGTGGCTTCTGGCTATGAGCTCAACCAAATTCTGCTCTAAACCTGCGGTTTCTCCACGGACAAAACGCTAACTCTGGACTTGGACAAGGTTAAATTTTGAAGTTTTGAGCGATCGCCCTATGCAGTCTACAGCTTCGCCCACCAGCGCAATGGATATTCCTAAAGTAGGAATGCCCGTCACTATCATTACAGGTTTTTTGGGAAGTGGTAAAACCACCCTGCTGAACCATATTCTGACCAATCAACAGGGCGTCAAAACGGCTGTACTGGTGAATGAATTTGGCGAAATTGGGATCGACAATGAACTAATTGTGGCCACTGATGACGACGCTGGCATGGTGGAACTCAGCAACGGTTGCATTTGCTGCACTATCAATAACGATTTGATGGAGGCAGTCTACAAGATCCTGGAGCGGCAGGAGGGCATTGATTACCTGGTGGTTGAAACAACTGGCTTGGCTGATCCCCTGCCGGTTGCGCTGACTTTTTTAGGCACAGAACTGCGAGATCTCACCCGGCTAGATTCGATTATTACCGTTGTTGACTCAGAGAACTTCAGCCTGGATCTGTTTAACAGCCAGGCGGCTTACAACCAGATTGCCTATGGGGACATTATTCTGCTAAACAAAGCCGATTTGGTGGATGAGGCTAAACTCGATCTGCTAGAGGTACGGGTGCGAGATATCAAGCCCGATGCGAGAATCCTCCGCACAATCAAAGCCCAGGCCTCTCTGGGAATGCTGCTGAGCGTTGGATTGTTTGAGTCTGATCGGTACTTTAACCCCGAAGAGTCGGCACTGGCTCATCGTCATGGCCACTCTGAGCATCACGACCATGACCACCACGATCATGGGGAATGCGATCATGACCACGGTCATTGCGTCCATGATCACGATCACAGTAACGATCACGCC
>Ga0272446_1000277_pt1 | contig 82552 bp, 73 predicted proteins | sample YNPCB0061_FD_194587 | JGI IMG/M metagenome (GOLD analysis project Ga0272446, IMG submission 194587) | Hot spring microbial mat communities from Yellowstone National Park, WY, United States - YNP-CB-006-1 | ecosystem: Environmental > Aquatic > Thermal springs > Hot (42-90C) > Sediment | place... | reverse complement strand
GTAGGCCACGTGCGGTTGCGAAGCACCCGCGAGTAAATGGCTTATTTACAATAAGCATATTTAGGCGCCAAGAGCGGTTGCGAAGCACCCGCGAGGTCAATGGTTTGTCGGAAGACAAACAAAGCTAGGCGCCGAGCGGATTCGAACCGCTGCATAAAGGTTTTGCAGACCTCTCCCTTACCACTTGGGTACGGCGCCAAAAGTTTGATAAAACTTAACGAATTTTTAACCTCATGTAAAGTACCGTTGAAGAGTTCTTCAAAAACCACTACAATCACCTCATGCTTGATTACCAATTCATTAAAGACAATCTGGAAAAAGTTGAAGAAAACATTCGTCACCGTTTTATGAAGGCCGACGCCCACCTTGTGGTGCGTTTAATTGAAAGACGCAGCCAATTGATTCAAGAATTAGAACATAACCGTGCCGCTCGCAATCAAAACGCCCAGAACATGAAGGGAAGGCTCCAACCCGAGGAGCGGCAGCTCTTAATAGAAGAGGGAAAACAACTCAAGGAGAAAATTGCTGAATTAGAAGCAGAGCTAGAAACTTGTGAGAAAGACCTTCGCACGGAGGCCCTGAAGATTCCCAACATGGCCCATCCCGCGGCTCCTGTTGGCAAGGAAGAAAAGGATAACTTAGAAATAGCCCGCTATGGTGAGCCAACACGTTTTGATTTTCAGCCCTTAGATCACGTGGAACTGGGTCAAAATCTTGACATTTTAGATTTTGAGGCAGGTACCAAGGTCACGGGCACCAAATTCTATTTCCTCAAGAACGAGGGGGTGCTCCTGGAGTGGGCCCTAGTGCGCTATGCCCTCGACAAACTGATGCAAGAAGGGTTTACCCTGTTTCAAACTCCCGACCTGGCCAAGGAAGAAATTCTTGAAGGAATTGGCTTCAACCCACGCGGCGAAGAAAGCAACATTTATACCGTCGAAGGAACCGGCACCTGTCTGATTGGCACGGCAGAGATTACCCTAGGGGGATACTACGCTAATGCGATCATTGATCTAAGTGACGGCCCAATCCGAATGGGTGGGGTGAGTCACTGTTTCCGTCGAGAGGCGGGGGCGGCTGGCCAGTTTTCCAAGGGGTTGTATCGGGTGCACCAGTTCACCAAGGTAGAGATGTTCGTGTATTGCAAACCCAACGAAAGCGAGGCCGAACACGAACGCCTTAGACGCCTTGAAGAGGAAATTTTCAAGGGGCTTGAGATTCCCTTTCGCGTCATTGAAACCGCTACCGGAGACCTGGGCGCTCCTGCCTACCGCAAGTGGGACCTAGAAGCCTGGATGCCTGGCCGCGGGGAACAGGGTGACTGGGGAGAGGTGACCAGTACCTCGAATACCACCGATTTTCAAGCCCGGCGCTTAGGAATCCGCTACAAGGATGAGCAGGGCAAAAACCGCTTTGTCCACATGCTCAACGGAACGGCGGTCGCTGTTTCACGCGCCTTGATCTGTATTTTGGAAAATTTTCAACAGGCCGATGGTTCGGTTCGGATCCCGCGGGTGCTGGTGCCCTACACCGGTTTTGAGGTAATCAGGAAAAAACGATGAAAAAAATTCTCCTTATCGGATTAACCCTTTGGTTTTTAAGTTGTTCTACCCCGCCCGAAAAACCGGTGGAAGTAGGCCATGCCCAAAGCCTCCATCCCGACCTGTTGCGGGTGGTGCCAGCCGAAAATTTCAATACTGATTACCCCGAGTGGCAGTCCTTGGGAGCTTGGGAAAGCGCTCGAGAGGTGAGTGGCGGCGTGGAATTAAGTTGGTCCAACGGGCTTCGATTGCGTTGGGAACTGGTTGAGGGACCCGCCCTTCGAATCCGTTCATCCCAAAACGGAAACTTCATTCATCAAAGCTATGCGGTGTTGGAGGAACCAGCGTTGGTGGAAGCCCGTGTTGTGATTTCCCCCAATGAAGTTAGTCTTGAGGTGCCAACCTTGCGGGTGGTAATTCGAAATAACCAAGCGAGCCTATTTTTTGGGGGAAACTTGGTTGAAACGCTGAGCCTGCCCGAGTGGGCCCAGGGCTCCCAACGTTTTCGGGTGCGATTCCAAGGCGAGGCTAAATCGCATTGGTACGGGCTGGGCATGAAGGCTTGGGGTCTTCGGCTCAACGGTCGAGCATTTCATTTTTGGAACACGGACACCTATGGGTATAAGCGTGGAACCGATCCGATTTACTCCTCGGTGCCCTTTGCGCTTCGCTCACAATCCCAACAGTACCTTGGCGTTTTTCTCGACAACCCTGCCCAGAGTTACTTTTTCTTGGGCGACGAATCCCAACCGGGTTGGATGGTGGGAGCCCTCGGGCGTGAATTGGACCTCTACCTGATACCAGCGCGCCTTTCCAGCGAGGTGCTCAAGACCTACACCAGCCTAACTGGAAGGTCACCACTTCCGCCTTTGTGGAGTTTGAGTTACCAACAAAGTCGCTACAGCTACACCGACGCCGACGAACTCATGGCCGTGGCCGAGGTGCTTCGGTCTAGCCGCTTGCCCTCCGACGTGCTCTATCTCGACATCGACGTCATGGACCGCTTTCGAAGTTTCACCATCAACACTGATGCCTTTCCCAACATGGCTGATTTATTAGCCAAGCTCCGGAGCATGGGCTTCAAGGTGGTCACCATCCTGGATCCGGGCATCGCTAAGACCCCTGGTTATCACGTCCATGACCAGTTACTTGCCAAGGGATTTTTTGTTCGGAACGCCGCGGGCTCTCCAGTGGAAGCCAAGGTCTGGCCAGGGGTGTGCATCTTTCCGGACTTCACCCGAGCTGAGACGCGGGGATGGTGGGGCGGTCTGTATCGGCCGCTCCTCGATTTAGGTTTTGCTGGTTTTTGGAACGACATGAACGAGCCCGCAGCCTTTGATACCCCCACCAAGACAATTCCTTTTGAATCGTTTTTTGACGACTTTGGGCGCAATAGCCCCCACGCCTTGGTTCACAATGTCTATGGAATCACCATGGCAAGGGCAACCTATGAGGGGCTTAGAGCCTTGCGCAACGATGAGCGACCCTTCGTGCTGAGTCGGGCGGGCTATGCCGGGCTTCAGCGGTGGGCTGCTCAGTGGACAGGTGACAACGTGGCCAACTGGGACCACTTGGCCTTGAACTTAACCATGGGGCTCAACATGGGGCTTTCAGGCGTGGTGTTCAACGGAGCCGATGTAGGAGGCTACGTGGGAACCCCCGAGCCCGAGCTCTTTGTGCGCTGGATGCAGTTGGGCGCCCTTTTCCCCTTGTACCGCAACCACACCGGGAAAGACACCGACATGCAGGAACCGTGGAACTTTGGCGAAGAGGCACTTAAGGCAAGCCGCCAAATCATGGAGTGGCGCTTTCGGATGCTGCCCCTATTTTATTCCTTGTTCTATGAGAGCACCCAGACGGGGGCACCCCTGGTTCGTCCCTTGTTTTGGCACGAGGCGCGTGATGAACGAACCTTCCTGATCGAGGATCAAGCCCTACTGGGACAGCACCTGATGGTCGCCCCCGTCCTACAAAGGGGCCAACGTCGGCGTACTGTCTATTTCCCAGCGGGCACGGTTTGGTTCGATTGGTACACCTCTCAAGAATACGTGGGTGGGCGTGAATACGAGGTTGAGGCGCCCTTGGATCGGCTGCCCCTTTTTGTGCGAGGGGGGGGCATCGTGCCGACCGGTGAACTCATGCAGTATGTGGGTGAACGCCCGCGTAACCTTTACACCATTCGAGTTTATCCCGGGGGCTCGGGCTCCGCCACCGTTTACTGGGACGATGGGCAGAGCTTGGCCTACCAACGGGGGGCCTACTTGAGCACCAAAATTAGTTTCTCAAGCCAGCAACGTCAAATGCGGATAGTGCTCACCCCACAAAATCGTCCGGTGAACTTTCAAACCCCAGAATTTGTGTTGATTCGACTTTACCAAGTGTTTCGACCCAACTCGGTCTTGGTGAACGAACGACCCATTCGGATCCAAGGGGACAGCATGGGGGTGATTGAGAGTGATCAAACTTCAAGCTGGTACGAAAACGATCGAACCCTTCTGATCAAGCTTTTCAATCCAGCACGCGAGCAGGTAATCGATTTGAGCTTTTAGGAGTTTATGCACCCTGACCGCCTGCACCCCCTTAAGAAAGAACCCCTCAACCCTCGTGGAGAGTACGTTCTCTATTGGATGAATGTGGATCAGCGCGTGGAAGACAATCCCGCGCTTACATGGGCGCTCAGCAAGGCTAACGAAAAAAATTTGCCCATGGTTGTGGGATTCAACCTTTGGGAAAAGTATCCTACTGCCAACCTGCGCCATTTTCACTTCATGCTTGAGGGCTTGAAGGAGGTGGCTCTAAAACTGCAACACCGGGGAATTCGTTTTGTGATGGTGCAAGCGCCCATGCCTCAAGGAATCGTGCGCCTGGCCAAGCTGGCCCGCTTAGTGGTGTGTGATCGGGGCTATTTGCCAATGCAGCGTGCCTGGCGAAAAACCGTGGCGGAGCAAGCACCTTGCCCCGTGGTCGAGGTCGAGGGCCACGTCGTTGTTCCCGTCGAGACGGCCTATCCCCGTGAGGCGTACTCAGCCGCTGTGCTTCGACCTAGCATCGGGCGACTTTTGGATCTTTTTCTTCACGATGAGGATGAGCTTCCACCACCTAGGTCAGCCATGGTCACTCGAAATTTTGCGGACGTTTTGGAGGATTTTGCCGAACTCGATGCCACAAAAGGAACAGCCCTTCTTTCGCAACTTGCGCTAGACACTACGGTAGGACCGGTTGGTTTTGAGGCGGGTTATGATGCCGCTTGGAAAGGATTTCAACATTGGTTAGACCGCCATCTTGAGCATTATGACACTGGGCGCAATGACCCCAACCAAGAAGCGCAAAGCAACATGAGCCCCTACCTCCATTTTGGTCAGATTAGTGCCCGTCGTCTTGCAAAGGCAGCTTTGGAACGAGGGGGGGAGGGGGCTAAGGCTTTCGTGGAGGAGCTGGTGGTTCGGCGCGAACTTTCCATGAACTTTGTGTGGTATAACCCGCGATTCGACCAGTTTGATGCCCTGCCGGCTTGGTGCTTGAAAACCTTGGCTTCCCACCGTCAAGATCCGCGGGAGTACGTCTATACCTTGGAGGAGTGGGAAAAAGCACAGACCCACGATCCCGCCTGGAATGCCTGCCAGCGGCAGATGGTGGTGAGTGGTAAAATGCACGGCTACATGCGCATGTATTGGGGGAAGAAATTGATTGAGTGGAGCGCAACCCCCGAGCAAGCTTGGAAGTGGGCGATTTACTTAAATGATAAGTACGAGCTCGACGGACGAGACCCTAACGGCTACGCCGGCGTTGCCTGGTGTTTTGGTAAGCATGACCGCCCGTGGACTGAGCGAGCGGTTTTTGGCACCCTGCGCTACATGAATTTTAATGGCTTGAAGCGAAAATTCGATATCGAGCGTTACATTTTAGATCAAAATCGACGATAATGTTAATATCTTAATCAAAAAGGAATGAAATATGTCGAGAGAGCTTCAGCCGGCTAACAAGAAAACCTGTTACACCTGTCGTCAATGGCAGGGAAATCGAACCCTAATGAAAGACGTTGGCAAAATTAAAGTAGACATTCGGGAAGAAGGTAACTGCTCCCTTTGGCACAAGAAAATGCGGGGCGATAAGTGTTGTGACCAGCACGACCTCTTGGTTTTTTGAGGCTCAACACTTATTTTCAAGGTCATTTTTAATTCAAACTACTAAAAAGTTGTTCGAACAAACCATCTGAAAACTTTCAAGTCATTATTTTCCTGAGCCCTGTCCGTAGCAATCACATCCCCTTTTAATCCTACATAAATGTAGGTATAATACGCACTTGTCTAAATTTTTACAATTTTGTATATTACTCCAAATCAAGGAGGTAACATGGGTTTGACCTGCCGACCGAAATCGGTCGGGCTTTACCAACAAGAGTATGAAAAAGATGCCTGCGGTGTTGGTTTCATTGCCCATATTAAGGGACAAGCGAGTCACCAAATTCTACGAGATGCGTCACAAATTCTTTGTAAGATGGAACACCGCGGAGCTAGTGGAGCTGAGGTCAATACCGGTGATGGGGCGGGGGTTCTCACGGCTCTCCCTGTCAAATTTTTGAAAAAAGTCGCGCAATCGGTGAACATCAACCTTGATGAGGTAGCGCAAAGCTGGGCGTGTGGGATTTTCTTTTTGCCTAAAAATCCAGAACCGCGAACCCTCATTCAAAAAAAGTTTGAGGAGTTTACTTTAGCGTTAGGCTTAAAATTGCTGGGCTGGCGTGACGTTCCTCAGAACCCTGAGGGGCTTGGTCCAACCGCCTTGGCTAGCGAACCTTTTATGAGCATGCCCTTTATCGCTTCCTCAGAAAAACTGTCTGAAGAAGAGCTTGACCGAAGGCTTTGGGCGCTTCGAAAGTACGCCACCCATCAGATTCGGGGATCAAATCTCGACCTCAACAACACATTTTATATCGCCAGTTTGAGTTCGCGGATCCTGGTGTACAAGGGCATGCTTACACCCGATCAGTTGTTTAATTATTTTCCAGATTTGAGTGATCCCGATTACGAAACCCACCTTGCCATGGTGCATAGTCGTTTCTCCACCAATACCTTTCCCAGTTGGGACCGCGCCCAGCCCCTGCGCTACATGGCGCACAACGGCGAAATCAACACGCTTCGGGGCAACCTCAACAAGATGTGGGCCCGCGAAGGGCTCTTGTCGAGTCCCGTTTTGGGCGAACTCCTTCAAAAGGCGCGTCCCATTGCCGAACCCGACCAGTCGGACTCGGGTTATTTTGATAACGTGTTAGAGCTTCTCACCATGGCGGGACGAAGCTTACCCCAAGCCGTGATGATGATGATTCCCGAGGCCTGGCAGAATAGCCAGCACATGGACAAATCCAAAAAATCGTTTTACCGCTACCACGCCCATCTTATGGAACCCTGGGACGGTCCTGCCAGTGTCGCATTTACCGATGGTCGGGTGATTGGTGCCGTCCTTGACCGTAACGGACTGAGACCTAGCCGCATCACCATCACCAAGGATGACCGAGTGATCATGGCGAGTGAGGTAGGGGTGCTCGACATTGACCCAAAACTAGTCCTCAAAAAAACCCGCCTTCAGCCCGGTAAAATGTTTTTGGTCGATTTTTCACAGGGAAGAATCGTCGGTGATGAGGAGTTGAAGCATGCTATGGCGAATGCCCAACCGTACGAGGATTGGATCAAGAACCACGAGGTGCATCTTTCTGAGTTCAAACACGCAGGGAATGACACCCCGGCCTCTTACAATCAAGAAGAACTGTTGAGCCGCTTACGTGCCTTTGGCTACACCCAAGAGCACTTGGAGGTGATTCTGCGTTCCATGGCTGAATTGGGTCAAGAAGCCTTGGGAAGCATGGGCAATGATGCGGCGCTTGCGGTGCTTTCCCAAAAACCCCGACTCATCTACGATTACTTCAAACAACTTTTTGCCCAGGTGACCAATCCGCCGATTGACAGCATTCGGGAAGAAATCGTTATGTCATTGGAGTGCGCGATTGGACCCGAAAAAAACCTCTTGGAGGCCACCCCCGAACACTGTGCGCGTCTCATTCTACCTGTTCCGTTTTTGTCCAACGAGCAATTCCATTCACTCAAATACTCCTCACGACCAGGCTGGAAGACCGCCATCATCGACATCACTTTTGAGGTGGGCGGGGGCTACGAGGCGTTCATGGGAGCAATTCAACGAATCCGCCAAGAAGCCGTTGAGGCGATTCAACAGGGGTACAAGCTCATCTGTCTAACCGACCGATCCTGTGACCACAATCGTGCCCCTCTACCAGCCTTGATCGCGGTGGGCGCTGTTCACCATCACCTGATCAAAAATTACCTGCGGAGTAAGGTGGGGCTCTTGGTAGAAAGCGGTGAACCACGTGAACCCCATCACTTTTGCGCCCTCTTGGGCTACGGCGCTGATGCCATCAACCCCTATTTAGCCTTTGAATCAATTTACTTCTTATCCGAAGAGGGCTTATTGGACAAAAAATTGAACCGTTCCGAAATCGTCTCTCAATTTTTTAAGGCACTCACTAAGGCAACCAAGAAGATCATGGGAAAGATGGGTATCTCAACTCTGGAAAGCTACAAGGGAGCCCAAATTTTTGAAATCGTGGGCTTGGACCAGGAGGTGGTTGAGACCTGCTTTAGGGGCACCACGAGCCGTATCAAGGGAAGCAATTTCAAGGCTCTTGCTGAAGAGGTTTTAACTCGACACGCTTATGGTTGGCCGAGTGGAAATGATGCCCTGTATAATCGGTTCATCAACCCCGGCGATATTCACTACCGTTTTGACGGCGAAAAGCATATGTGGGATCCCACGAGTATTGCTCTTTTGCAACGTGCCACGCGGCAAAACGAATATCACACCTTCAAGAAGTTTTCCGAGCACCAAAACCAACGAAGCCAGCAGCAGGCAACTCTTCGGGGTTTGTTAAAGTTCAAAACACCGCTTCAACCGATTCCCCTTGAGGAGGTGGAGAGCGTGGAATCCTTGGTGAAGCGCTTTGTAACGGGGGCCATGAGTTATGGCTCTATTTCCAAGGAGACCCACGAAACCCTAGCCATTGCGATGAATCGTCTGGGAGGAAAAAGCAATACTGGAGAAGGGGGGGAAGACCCCATTCGCTTCAAGCCCCTTACCAACGGCGATTCCAAGCGCAGCGCCATCAAGCAGGTGGCCAGCGCTCGATTCGGGGTAACAATTGAATACCTTGCCAACGCGGTGGAGCTTCAGATCAAAATGGCTCAGGGTGCCAAGCCGGGAGAAGGGGGGGAGCTGCCGGGACACAAGGTGGTGGGAGAGATCGCCAAGACGCGTTACGCCACGCCCGGGGTTGGGTTAATTAGCCCTCCCCCGCACCACGACATTTACTCGATTGAGGACCTGGCTCAACTCATCTTTGACCTTAAAAACGCCAATCCAACCGCGCGGATCAGCGTGAAACTGGTGAGTGAGGTCGGGGTGGGAACGGTGGCCGCCGGCGTGGCAAAGGGGCATGCCGATCACATTTTGATCAGCGGGCACGATGGGGGAACCGGGGCTAGTCCGATCACCGGCATCAAGCACGCGGGGCTGCCTTGGGAGCTGGGCTTGGCTGAAACGCATCAAACCTTGGTGCTCAACAACCTCAGAAGTCGGGTGGTTATTCAGACCGATGGCCAACTCAAAACAGGGCGTGACGTCGCCATCGCGGCCCTCTTGGGAGCCGAGGAGTTTGGCTTTAGCACTGCTCCGCTGATCACCTTGGGGTGCATCATGATGCGGAAATGTCACATGAATACCTGTCCGGTGGGGGTTGCCACCCAAGACCCTGCCCTTCGAGCAAAATTCAACGGTAAGCCAGAATATGTGGAGCGCTTTTTCCGATTCATTGCCCAAGAGCTTCGTGAAATTATGGCAAGTTTAGGATTCAGAACCCTCAACGAAATGGTGGGAAGGGTAGATCTTCTTGAAGTGGATGAGGCTGTTCTTCATTGGAAAAGCAAAGGGTTGGACCTAAGCCCTCTTTTGATGCCTGCAGCCCAACTCAATCCAAACTCAGACCTTTACTGCACTCAAAAACAGGATCACGGGCTTGACAAGGTCCTCGACAACAAGCTGATTGAGGCCTGTCAAAAAGCCATTGAGGAAAAGGAGCCCGTCATCCTTAATAACCGCATAACTAACCGAGACCGCACCACGGGAACCATGTTGAGCTACCACATTGCCAAAAAATGGGGGAATGCGGGTTTGCCCGACAATACCATTCGTGTTCACTTCGAAGGCTCGGCTGGGCAGAGTTTTGGGGCATGGCTAGCGCATGGGGTTAGCTTCTTCCTTGAGGGTGAGGCTAACGACTACGTGGGGAAGGGGCTATCAGGTGGAATCCTCTCCATCTATCCCCCCAGGACGGCTGACTTCAATCCGCGTGAGAACGTAATTATTGGAAACGTGGCGTTTTATGGTGCCACAGGGGGAGAGGCTTACATCCGCGGGTTAGCGGCTGAACGCTTCTGCGTTCGTAACAGTGGCGCCCGCGTCGTGGTTGAAGGTGTGGGCGACCATGGCTGCGAGTACATGACCGGCGGTAGGGCCGTCATCTTAGGACCAACGGGACGAAACTTTGCGGCAGGCATGAGTGGGGGCATTGCATGGGTCTACGATCCCAACGAAAAGCTTCCCTTAAACCTCAACAAGGAACTGGTTGAACTTGAGCCCCTGACCCAAGAAGATTTTGACGAGGTGCGCCTTATGATTGAAAAACATCAAAAGTACACCGACAGTGACCTTGCCAAGGAGATCTTGTTGGACTGGGCAAATACTTCCCTGTCCTTCGTGAAGGTGATGCCAAAGGATTATAAACGGGTTTTAGAAAGCCTGAAACAAACTCAAGAAAACAAGGTGGTGGTCCATGGGTAAGCCAACGGGGTTCATGGAATATGACCGATTAAAAATCAAGGAAAGGGATAGTAAAACTAGGATTAAAGATTTTGACGAATTTTTAGTCCCCCTAGCTGATTCTGAAAGGCGTGAACAAGGTGCGCGCTGCATGGACTGCGGTGTGCCATTTTGCCAAAGCGACTACGGCTGTCCGGTCGACAACCTCATCCCCGAGTGGAATGATCTTGTGTACCGAAACAAAGACCACGAGGCTTTTCTGCGTCTCTTGAAGACCAATAACTTTCCGGAGTTCACCGGAAGGGTTTGTCCGGCTCCCTGCGAAACAGCTTGTGTGCTGGGTATTAACGCCCCACCCGTCACCATCAAGGATAACGAGTATTGGATCATTGAAAACGCCTACGAAAAAGGCTGGATGCGTCCCATGCCGCCGACTCATCGCACCGGTAAAAAGGTGGCAGTGGTGGGCAGCGGACCCTCCGGTCTTGCTGCAGCCGACGAACTGAACAAGTTAGGGCACTGGGTGACTGTGTTTGAGCGCGAAGATCGCATTGGAGGGCTTTTGACCTATGGTATTCCAAACATGAAGTTAGACAAGAAAATTGTGCAACGGCGGGTAGATATCATGGCTCAGGAGGGAATTGAATTCAAAACCGGAGTATGGATTGGAAAAACCAAAAGCGCCTTAGAACTTGAGCAAGAATTCGATGCCATCGTTTTTGCGACTGGGGCCACTCGCCCTCGTGACTTGAACGTACCCGGCCGCCATCTTAAAGGAATCCATTTTGCCATGGAATTTTTAACGGGCAATACCAAGGCGCTTTTACGCGATGGACATACCAATGGTGCACCAATCCATGCCAAGGGCAAAAAGGTGATCGTGATTGGAGGGGGAGACACGGGTAACGACTGCTTGGGTACCAGCCTCCGCCACGGGTGTTTATCGTTGAAGAACTTTGAGCTTTTACCCCAACCCCCCGAACAGCGCAACGAGGACTTTCCTTGGCCGACCTACCCGCGTCTTTACAAGGTAGATTACGGCCACGCCGAGGCACGCAGCCGCTTTGGTGTTGATCCGCGCGAGTTTAGCATCAGCACCAAAGAATTCTTCGGAAACGCAGATGGCCAGCTCATTGGGCTAAGAACGGTTCGTTTAGACTGGTACAAAGAGGATGGAAACTGGAAAAGTCGCGAAATTCCGGGAAGCGAAGAGACCTGGGAATGCGACCTGGTCTTCTTAGCCCTGGGCTTTTTGGGGCCTGAAGTTGAGCCCTTGAACGAATTGGGACTCAGCCTAGACCAACGGTCAAACATTCACGCCGCCTACGGCAAGCATAAGACCTCGCGTCCCAAGTTTTTCGCGGCTGGCGATGCGCGGCGCGGTCAGAGCCTGGTGGTTTGGGCAATAAAAGAAGGTCGACTCGCCGCACGAGAGGTCGATCGCTATCTGCGCGAGGGTGTTTGGTAATAATTTTGAAAAGCAACTGTCGCAAAAAAGCAACAGTAAGAACCGAGTTCAGGCGGACTCGGTTTTTTTATTGAAAAATAAGTCATTATATAATAAAGAAATAAACATCAATCCTCACCTTTCTTCTTGTTTGGCACACATCTTGCTTGAATAAAGCGTTCCGAAGGAGGATGATATGGCAAAGAGTCAAACGGCAAGTTATGAAGAGTCGCTTCAGCAGTATTTTTTAGAAATTTCCCGTTATCCCTTGCTTTCTTCTGAGGAAGAAATTGAACTGAGCAAGAGGGTGTTTCAAGGTGACCAGAGTGCGCGTGAAAAATTGATAAAATCCAATTTACGCCTTGTTGTGCGAATTGCTAAATCGTTTTCGGGATGCGGAATTTCCCTTCTTGACCTAATCCAAGAAGGGAACATGGGTTTGATGGTTGCTGCCAAAAAATTTGACTGGAAAAAGGGTGTGCGTTTTTCTACCTATGCAGCGTGGTGGATCAAACAAGGTATTTTACGTTCCATTACCAACAAAAAGCGAATGATCCGAATTCCTCATCGAAAAGAGGAGGCCCTTTTACGAATTGAGCGTTATATTGCCCAATTCAATTCTTATTTTGGACGTGAACCAAGCATCGAAGAAATTGCCCAAGCCACTGGTCTCAGCAAAAAAGAGGTCAGCAAAATTTTGAACATCATCTTCCAGGTTCAAAGCCTTGATCAAGAGATGACCGAAGATGGTTCTACCCTGATCGATTCCATTGAAGACAACCGCTACGATCCTTATGTGGTGATTGACCAAGAAGCCACCAAGGAGGAAGTTGATCAACTGATGAAGGTTCTTGCGGAAAAGGAAAAGCAGGTCTTGATGTACCGATTTGCCTTCTACGATGGGAAAAAATACACACTTAAAAACATCAGTGAAAAACTTGGAATCAGTGCCGAGACCGTGCGCCAGATTGAAATCAAGGCCATTAACAAGCTGCGTCAGCAGTCGCAGCAGTTTGGCTTAGCGGGTTAAGCATCGTGTTTTAACGGGGAACGGCCGATAAATGAAGTGAATGGCCGTTAAACGTAACAAGCAAAAATCAACCAATAAAACAAAACCAAGGGGAAAACGGGAGGCGCGGGGAGGAGCAACAAACAGCCCCCCAAAAACCTCCCGTTGGTCTCGGTTACCCAAGTTCAAAGCCATCCTCTTGGGTCTATTGATGGGGTTCACATCTTTGGCAGTATTCTGGGCCTGGGGAAGTGAACAAACCAAACTCAGCGTTGAGGTTCCTTCACCCGAGCTAGAGCTCCAACGTGTCCAAGTACCAACGCCGGTGAGCCTCGTTCAAGGTCCATCACCGGAACAAACCACCGTAAAAAAAAAGGTTGTTTTGGTACTCGATGATGCAGGGTATCACGTTGAGCATCTGAAAAAGTTTTTAGAACTTCCCTTTCCCTTTGCCGTGGCCATCATCCCCTTTTTGCCGGAAAGTTCGCTCTCGCTGGAATTGGTAAAGCAGGCAAAAAAAATTCCAATGTTGCACATGCCCATGCAGCCTTTGGGAAACCAAAATCCCGGTGAGGGTGCCTTGATGGTTGATGATGATGACGGAACTATCATTGACAAGTTACAACGCGCCCTCGACTCGTTGCCTGGGGTGGTGGGCGTAAACAACCACATGGGCTCGCTTTTGACTTCGAACAAAGAAAAGATGCGGGTGGTGCTCAATTACTTGGCGTCTCGAAATTTATTCTACGTGGATAGTTTGACCAGTGCGGGCTCAGTAGCTTTAGAATTAGCACAGGAACTCAATCACCCCCTTCTTCAACGCGATATCTTTCTCGACCACGAAGAAAGCCAAAGTTACCGCGAGCATGCCTTGGGGATGGCAAAAGATCGGCTACTCTCCAAAGATTACGTGGTGCTGATTGGCCATGTTCAGACCCCCTCCTTGATTGACCAGCTCCTTCAGTTCTATCATCAAAACTCGGAGAACATTGAGTTTGTTGATCCAAGGGAGATTTTAAGGTGATCGTGTTGGGCATCGAATCAAGTTGTGACGAACTTTCCATGGCCCTGGTTGAGGATGGAAAGAAAATTCTTTCGATGGTTACTTCTAGTCAGATTGAGCACCACCTGCCTTATTCGGGGGTTGTCCCCGAGCTTGCTGGGAGGCTTCACGCTCAGCACTTGCTGGAGGTGTACCGTAGCACTTTAGAACAGGCGGGTATCTCCCACTTCGACGGCCTTGCGGTGACCATCAAGCCAGGCTTGGCTGGTTCACTTTTGGTCGGTCTTAGCTTTGCCAAGGGGCTCTCCTTGGCTAAGAAGCTTCCCCTCGTCGGTGTCGATCATCTTTTAGCCCACCTTTATGCCCCTCATTTGGCGGGCGAGTTGGAGTACCCCTTCTTAGGACTCTTGGTTTCGGGGGGGCATACCCTGCTGGTTCTCATGAAAGACCCCTTTGCGATGAGTGTTCTCGGAACAACTGTGGATGACGCGGTGGGTGAAGTGTATGACAAGGTCGCAAAATTCTTAAACCTGGGTTATCCTGGCGGACCCGTAATTGATCAGCTTGCTCAAAGCGGCAATGATCGCGCTTTTCACTTTCCGCCTGGGAAGCTCGAAAAGGGGCGGCGACCCTGCGATATGAGCTTTTCAGGTTTGAAAACCGCCGTTTTGTATCAGCGCGAGCAGTTCCGAGCAAAGACGGTACCCCAGCCCAGTGTGGCCGACCTAGTGGCGAGTTTCCAACGCCGCATCATCGGTATCCTCATTAATCGAATCGAAAAAGCCGTGGAACTCACCGGTGTGAGGCGTGTGGTGGTGGGTGGTGGAGTAGCAGCCAACAGCTACTTGCGCCGTCTAGCTCAGGAAAAGACAGCTTGGGAGTGGCACTTCCCCCCGCTCAAGCTATGCACTGATAACGGCGCCATGATTGCAGCCCTGGGATGGGAATATCTGAAACAAGGCACGACCCATGGGCTAGAGCTACAAGTTTCGAGCAAGGCCGTTCGTGCGACGGGTGACGGATACTCCTAGAGCTAGCGGGGAAAATGGATATATTGGAGTTTTACAATAAGGTTGGGGCCACTCCCCCTGATTTCACTCGAATCTAATTTCAGCAAATCAACGCACGCGACGAGCCTGGATCTCACCTTTTTTGTAGGTTTTTTCGAACCTTAGCGTTCACCCGAACCGGAAGCCCAAAGAGCTTGATGAAACCCGTGGCATCTTTATGGCTGTAACTGGATTTGCCAAAGCTAGCGAGCTTCTCATCGTAAAGGCTAAACGGGCTTTGACGTGACACGATGATGATGTTGCCCTTATAAAGGGCTGCCTTGAGGGTTCCGGTCATGGTTTGGCTCGAAGCATTGAAAAAGGCTTCTAAGTTTTCTCGATAGGGGGTGAACCACCGTCCCTGGTAAATGAGCTTGGCAAACTCCATCGCCAAGTAACGTCGGAGGTGAAGGCTTTCTGCATCCACGGTGAAGTTTTCCAAATCTCGAAGCAGATGGTGTAGTACGGTTCCGGCAGGGGTTTCGTAAATGCCACGGCTTTTCATCCCCACGGTTCGCGTCTCAACCACATCGGCACGTCCAATCCCGTTTTCGGCTGCAAGGACATTGAGTTCCTTGATTAGCTTTTCGCCATTTAGGCGTTTGCCATTCAGTCCCACCGGTATTCCGCGTTCAAATTCCACCTCGATGATGGTTTCTTGGTCGGGGGCTTCTTGGGGGCTCTTGGTGAGCTTAAAAATGTGGGATCCAGGGCGTTGATCTAGCTGTTCAATCTCGCCGCCCTCGTGGCTCATGTGCCACATGTTCCAGTCACGGCTGTAGATGTTTTTCTTAGACACGTTGCCAATCGGGATTCCGTGTTTTTCAGCAAACTCAATGGCATCCTCTCGGCTTTCAATGTCCCATTCACGCCACGGTGCGATGACGGCTAACTCAGGAGCCAGGGCGGCGTAAGTGAGTTCGAAGCGGACTTGGTCATTCCCTTTACCGGTGCAACCGTGAGCTAGGGCATCACAACCTTCGTTGAGGGCATGTTCCACTTGGACGGCTGCCTGCAAGGGGCGTGCAATGCTAGTTCCCAAAAGGTAGCTCCCCTCGTAGATTGCTCCGGCCCGCACCATGGGAAACAAAAATTCCTGGGCAAAACATTCACGCACATTGACAATGAAAATTTTAGAAGCTCCGCTTGCAAGGGCGCGCGTCTTGATGGCATCCCAATCCTCTTCTTGACCAATGTCAACACTTACGGCAATCACCTCACAACCAGGGTAACGCTCCTTCAACCAGGGAATGATGATGCTGGTGTCAAGTCCCCCCGAATAGGCTAAGCAGATTTTTTTGAATTGGCTCATGGTGTTTCTCCTTTTATCGAGTAGAGAATTTTTTTGAGGATTGAAACTCCTCTAATGATGTCTTTATCTTTGATGATCAAGGGAGGGGCCAACCGAATCACATTGGCCCCCGAGCGAAGAATCAAGAGTCCCTGATCGCGGGCGCTTTCAATGATTTTAGCCATGGGGGGTTCCTTTCCCTCAACCATTCTTAAGGCGATGCCTTGAAGAAGTCCCTTGCCGCGTAGACCCTCAACCAACTCAAGGTGGGTGAGTTTTTCTAGCTGCTGACGAAGCAAATTTCCTTTTTCTTGCACTAATTCCAGAAACTGGGGTTGATTTATTCGCTCAAGGACTTTCAATGAAACTGCCGTGGTCACAGGTCCACCGCCAAAGGTGGTGCCGTGATCTCCCACATGGATCTGGGAATTAACCTTTTCATTGATGAGGGTGGCACTCAAAGGAAGACCACCAGCGAGGGGCTTACTCAGGCTCACGATGTCGGGCTTAAGACCCATTGCGGTATGGGCGTAAAAACTTCCGGTTCGTCCAAGGCCAGTTTGAATTTCATCCACGATGAGCAGTACGTTGTGTCTTTCACAAAGGCTATTCAGCTCTTGGGCAAACTCAGCACTCATCATGGACAGTCCGCCTTCCCCTTGAATGGGTTCTACAATGACGGCCGCCAAATGAGGACTAAAGTTTTCGTGCAAGGATTGAACGTTGTTATAGTCCGCAAAGACCACCCCGGGAACAAGGGGCTCGAAAGGGGCACGATACTTTTGAGTATAGGTAACACTAAGGGAGCCCATGGTTCGGCCATGAAAGGAATTCTTGAAAGCTAAGATGTGATGGTTGCCTTCACCCTTGGTACGAAGCGACCAAGCCCGTGCGTATTTGAGGGCAGCCTCATTTGCTTCGGTACCACTGTTTCCAAAATGGACGGCTTGAAAGGGACCGGTAGCAACTAATTCCTTTGCCAATTTGACAGTAGCAGAGGTGGTAAAGAGGTTAGAAACGTGGGTGACTTTGAGCATTTGTTTGTATGCAATTTTAGCAAGCTCTTTATCGCCATAGCCAAAGTTATTCACCGCAATGCCACTTCCAAAGTCGAGATACCGTTTGCCGCCTGCATCCTCCAACCAGGCACCTTGACCGCGTTTCAACATGAGGAACTCACTGGCATAGTTTTTGGGAAAGGGGGGATTGTGTATGAGGCTTGGGCGTTTTTTCATGTGATGGTGGTTCCTTTTTGATGCAGTAGGAGCTTTTTGAGGTCACCAAAAAGCTGAAATTGACCAATCACAACCTGTCCCACTCCGTTCTTGATGGCGTTGAACGAGCTTTGGATTTTAGGAACCATCCCCCCGGTGATTTTTTGGTGTTGGATGAGCAGATGGGCTTGTTTTTGGTCAAGGGTGGGTACGGATTGTCCGTCAACCTGCACGCCGTCCACATCGCTTAAGAACAAGAGGCTTTTGGCTTTGAGGGTGCTTGCAATGACTAGGGCAACTTCATCAGCGTTGATGTTCATACCCTTTCCCTCGTGGGTCATTGACGTAGAGTGCAGGACGGGTAGGTACTTTTTTTTGAGGAGGAGCTTCAGAAGCTCTGTGTTAACCTGGCTTGGGTGTCCGGTTCGGCAGTCGGACATGTTTGCTGTCTGCATGGGGTGGGCAAGAAATAGGTGTCCATCTTGACCGCCTAACCCCACGGCTCGGAAGCCCGCCACGTTAGCACTTCGAACCAGGTAGGTGTTTATGCGTCCAGCTAAGACCATGTCAACGATGGGCATTTCCTCCGGGGTTGTGAGTCGAATTCCATCGTGGAACTGAGCCGTGAGGCCAAACTTTTCCGAAACTTGGGTAACCTCTTTACCTCCGCCGTGAACCAAGAGCCATTGGTAACGCTTTTTGAGTTCGAACATTTCCTGGAGGAGAACTTGCAAGGTTGCCTCATGGGTGGCTGCTAGTCCCCCAATTTTAATAACAACGAGTTGTTTGCCCACGATTACTCCTTAAATGCAGTTTGAAATTTCTAGACCGGCTGTTTCTTCAAGTCCAAAGCGTAGGTTCATGTTTTGAATGGCTTGACCCGAGGCTCCCTTCACCAGATTATCGATGACGGAAAAAATCAAAAGGTGCTCTTGTTCGATGGTGTAGCCAATGTCACAACGATTGGTGTTCCACACGTCAAGGGTCTGGGGGATGTGCTTCACCAAACGCACAAAGGGACGGCCATGGTAGGTTGTCAGCAAAGCCTGCTCCACTTCCTCGGCTGTTTTACCGGGGGCAAGCCTAACTGCGATGGTTGATGCCATGCCCCGCTTCATGGGAACCATGTGGGGTTGAAAAAGAACTGTAGTTCCGTTTTGAACGAACCCAAGCTGCTCTTCGATTTCGTGACTGTGACGGTGTTGCCGTGCAGGGCTGTAGGCACCCGCGTTTTCTTGTCTTTCGGTAAAGAGGAGGTTGGTTTGATTTTTCTTCCCTGCCCCACTAATGCCCGAAAGGCTGTTGATGATGGGATTTCCGATAATTACCCGATGTTTGTAAAGCGGCAGGAGGGGCAGGAGGGCAGAGGTGGGGTAACAGCCAGGATTGGCGATGAGGTCGGCTTTTTGAATTTGTTCGGTGTTCCACTCGGCCAGACCGTAGACCGCCTGTTTCAACAGATCTTCACGTGGTGGAGGATGTCCGTAGGCTCGCTCAAAACGCGCACGGTCCTGATGACGAAAATCAGCGGAGAGGTCAATCACAACCGAGGTACCGATGAAGGGTTCAAAGAGTTTGGTACTTTCCAGGTGAGGCAGGGCAGCGAAGATCACATCCGGCTTAAAATTTTTAATTGTTTCAACGCTTAAATAGCGCCCCTCACAAGCTTGCCAGCGTTCTGGTTGGCGAACCACAAGCCCGGGGTCGTTGGATGAGACAAGTTCCCCTTCCTTAGAGCTACTTGCAGGGTAAATTTGTTCGATTTGGGGATGTTTATCCAAGAGTCTTAAGAGAATCATGCCGGTGTAACCCGTGGCACCCAGAACTGCAACTTTCATGGGGTGACATTATAGCGAAAACAAGGATGTGGGCAAGGGATAAAAATATCGCGATTATTAGGGCGAGAAGGAAAATAGTAAAGCCGATGCTATTAGAAAAACCTTAGGTTTTGATGGATGTGAAACCCTAAATACTTTTAGCTCGTTATTCAAAGCGTCTGTATCACGAATACCCGCTTTTCTTGTTGCGCTCATAATTGCGCTGATTTTTTATCAACATCCTAGATCACTAGGCTAAAGTGCTCTTGGTAACTTAGGAGCATTAGGTAAGGTGTAAGTCCTAATTCAAGCGAGTTAGCGATCAATCACATTTTAGCAATTTTAAAAACAACCTAAGACCGAGTGACCTTGGCTAATTGATCGAACGAATAAAGATGAACGTTATATGGTCTATAAAATCTAATGGCTTTTTAAGTGCTAAAATTTGTCCAGTTATTGGCTAAATTTAGCCTTTGTGCCGATAATCAAAGTATGGCGCCTGATTTTTCTTATGTTCGCTCTGTAGGGGATGCTTATATTGATTTCTTTCTTTCCCCCGATGCGATGACGCTGACAGCCGATTTTTATCCGGCAAACGCGGGGCGCCTTCACCTAGTAGAAAGTGAAGTAGTGTGGTTTCTAACTTCCAAAGGAATCACTCATGGCCTTAACAAAAGGAACTTGCAGGAAGCAATTTATGAGTGCAACACCACATACAAGGTTCTCAAGGAAGTTGTGATTGCACAGGGTACTACCCCGAAAAAGGAGGTGCCTGCTTATTGGCGGTTGGAGCCAGGGCTTTTTCAAGAGCAGCATCACGATGAAAAACAAAAAATTGATTACAAGGAGATGTCGCCCTTCATTATCGTACATGCCAATCAGCTTTTAGCGCGTGCCGTTGCTCCCGTACCCGGTGAGCTGGGTTACAATGTTCGTGGTGAGGCCATCCCCTACGGAAAAAAAGACATTGTGAAACTTCTTCCGGGCAACAACACCTTCATTAGTCACGGTAGCGCCTACGCCAAAATTTCGGGACGGCTCGTTCAGGAAAAGTCCTATTTTCACGTGGTAGATTTCCTTGAGTTAGAAGAGGTAGGTTATGCAACGGGACACATTCAATTTCCGGGTCATGTCCTTATTCGAAAAGGGGTCCTAGAGGGTTTTCGGGTTTGGGTGGGGCAGGATTTAAGGGTCTATTCCACCCTGGACGCATCGGATGTTTTTGTCCATGAAAACCTCGAGGTCAAAGGCGGAATCCTTGGGAGGTTTAGGGGGCTGGTTCGGGTGGGTAAGGACCTGAATGCTGATTTTGTTGAAAATGCCAAGGTTGAAGTTTTAGGCAGTGTGTTTTTGCGTAAGCACATTCTCCACAGCGAAGTTGCCGTCAAGGGTGATTTGACCACTGGCGAGAACAGTAAGGTTATTACTAGCCTTCTCATGGTGAAAGGTAATTGTGAACTTTGGGAGGTGGGCACTCCGAATGCCGCTGCAAAAGTGGTGGTCGGTGTGGATTTTGTCGTCAAACGGAAATTCGACACCGTACAACTCAGCATCTTAAACTTACAAAACCAGCGTAACTCCTTGCGAATTATCGCCAATCCGGATGAAAAAACAAGACAGCGGCTTGCGCAAATCGAGCGTGAGCTAGAGATTCTTGTTGAAAAAATGAACGCACTCAACCATGAAATGATCAAACCCGATTCTAAGTTGATCGCTCGTGGTCACATCTACCCCTCCTCAATCATCGAATTAGGGCATGTTTCGATGCAAGTCAAAGAGACGCTTCATAACAAAATGTTTCGGTTGAGTGAGGATGGAAAAAATCTCATCATCGAAAGCATCACTCCAGAAAAAAAATAAGGATTTTTTATTAGACCAGTAAAAGAGCGATATTTAACCTCATGGGCTCAAGAAATGATTGTTTATTGAGAGCTTAACGAATCCCAAAATTGTGACCAATAGAGTTGCAAGGTCATCTCTTGAGCTTGATTTTCCATAACCCTTCCTTGAGCGGGGAGGTGGAGGCGTAATTGTAGTTGAGCCATGTCCTGCAAATGGATCTCATTGCCCCGAACCAGGGATGGCGCAACGATCCCCTCAATTTCCAAAATTTCCAAGGCACCGGTGAGGTTGAGTTGGCGCCGGGCTAAAACACGCAGGTTTCCGTCGGGGCGAATTTCTTGGACCAGCCCCAAAATGCTTCCTTGAAATTGGCGTTGAAGTCCCGATTCAAGCTGAAAATCGCTGTTTGTTCGTGCCGCTGGCAAGGCGTTCAACGGAGACAGTTCCGCTTCGGCGCTTAGTTCCCGTGAGGTTTGACGCTGAGCAGTGCGAATCGATTTGAGGCTGAGGTTCACTTTGGAGTCCAGGTTAATTCGGATGGGACTTCCCACACGCCAAAACAATTGACCAACAAAATAACCTGGGTGGTTGGGCGGAAAGAGACTTCCACTTTGAGCCTCTTGCGCGGCCAACATCATCCCCAGGTTGAAAAGGAGGATTGCCAAAAAAATCAGTGGCGGATTATTTTTTCTTGTGACGGTTTTTGCGTAGCTTTTTCTTACGCTTGTGGGTGGCAATTTTTTTGCGTTTGCGTTTTCTTCCACAGGGCACAGCCTCACCTCCTTCTAATATCGGCAGATTATACTGATTCCCACTTAAAAAGTGCAAGACCTTTTTGAGTTTTTGCGGTATCTTAAGTAGTGATGATCAAAAAATGGACGCAAATTTTAAGAGATATAGGTTTTACGCGGTGGAAGCTCCTCTTTTTTCACCGAATCGAAGTCGGTCAGGTTTGGCAGGATGGTGATGCCCAACCCGTCTTAAATCAAGAGCAGTGGATTTGCCGGGTTAAAATTTACGAGGATTTTTTTCAAAATCGGTGCAAGTGGACCGCTGAACATAGCGTGGAACTCGATTCGAACATGGCACCAACAGAGATCAAGGCAATTTTGGAGAAGGAAGCCAAAAACCTGCGCAAAAATTCCTGGCCATGGTTCCCCATGCATCAGGGACCCACGGCCCCCGGCCTAACCCAGGAATCCTCCTTGGCTAAAAAACCCGACATGGCTTCTTGGTTGGAACCTTTGGCTCGGGCTTTTTATGAAGGGTCGAACAAAATGGGCACGCTTCAGCTCAGCGTCATCAGCCTTGAGACCCTTTACCTGGACAGTTTGGGACGCGAAATGGATCACAAGGGGCACTGGCTTCAGCTGCACGCTCGGCACGGGGCGCACAGCTTGAAGATCAAACACGGCGAGTTTGTTCCTGATCGGATTCGTCTTAAGGCAAGCCGTTTTTACGAGGAAAGTCAGCTGTTAGCTCAACCCGCTGTTTGGGAAGGAGACTTTCCCAATAACATTCTTTTGGGTGGGGAGCTTCCAGGTCTATTGTTTAGCTACGTTCTCCGCCAACTCGAAGGTTCCAGCCTTTACGCCGGGGATTCACCTCACGTGGTCGGAATGCCGCTCTATGCGAATCTAGGGGGAGATACTATTACCCTTAAACCCTTGGTTAAATTGTATAACAGTCCTTACTCGCGCTGGTTTGATGAGGAGGGGGTGATGCTCAAAGAAGTGGAGCTGGTTCGAGACGGCATGGTAAAAGCCTTCACCGCTAGTCAACGTGAGGCGCATCTTCTCGGTCTTCCCGTGACGGGGCACTTTGTGAATTTTAGTGTGGGTCCGGGAAGCCTGAGCAACGAGGAGCTGAGGCAGACGCCCTACCTGGAAATCAATGATTTGGATAATTTCCAAGTTGACGAAGCAAGTGGTGAGTTTTCAGCCACTATCCCGGTGGCTTTTGGAAGTCCCAAGAGTGGTCAGCTTCGTCGGGCTTATGTGGGGCTCAAACTCCAAGGAAATCTTCGAGAGCTTTTGGCGCGCTCTCGATGGAGCACAGCAGTTGCGCAAAAGCTTAATTTTGAAGGTCCCGAGTTCATCTCAATTCCCAAATCATTTCTTCAATTAACAAATTGAGGAGGTTGAGTCGATGCAGTGGCGCGCCAGTCACATTTTGGTCAAAGATCGGGCACTCGCCCAAGAGCTTTTGATTCGTCTCAAAAAAGGAGCCAATTTTGAGACCTTGGCGCGTGAATTCAGCAACTGTCCCAGCAAAAGCAAGGGCGGTGATCTTGGTTGGTTTGGGCCGGGTCAGATGGTGGCTCCCGTTGAGAATGCGGTTAAACGCTTGGGGATAGGAAGTTTGAGCGACGTGGTCAGCACGCAGTTTGGCTACCACGTGATCAAGTTGACTGGAAGGAAGGAATGAAAATGGCTCCGTTAATCATTTTCTTGGTAGGGTTCTTGATGAGTTGTACTCTATTTTCTGACAACTCAGATATGTTGGGGGCTTATGGATTTCAAGGTTACGCTACTGCCACCCCCGATCAGGATCGCATTAAAATTCCTCTTGAACATCGTTCGATCAACGTAGGGCATGACTTCACCATTGAATTCTGGTTCAAGACTGGACCTGGGGATAATCCTGGCGGTACCGTCAATGTGAATGCCACCGATGGGACGGGCTGGGTGTTAGGGCACGTGATTCTTGACCGCGACATCGATGACGGTCTGGGGTCCAACGACTACGGTGATTGGGGTATTGTGATGGCGAACGGGCGGATTGCCTTTGGGGTGGCCAAGGGTGCTTCGGGAAAAACGATTTGGGCGCAGGGCACTAACGACCTACGTGATAACCAGTGGCACCACGTGGCCGTCACGCGTCGGTCAACGGGTCAGATGAGCATTTATGTTGATGGAATTTTAGGAGCCCAAGGGATGGGTCCCTCCGGCGATGTTAGTTATCTTTCAGGTCGAAGCACCCAACAACCCAACTCCGACCCCTACCTGGTGATTGCTGCTGAAAAGCACGATTACTCAGGTTCCCTGGGCTACAAGGGGCTTTTAACGGGGTTGAGGATTTCAAACGCGGTTTTGTACGACGGCAATTTCACACCGGATAAAAAAACCATCCGACCCATTCCTTACACCACCGTGGCATTATACTATTTCAATTTTTGGGACGGCCAAGAACTTAAAGACCTTAGCGGGAACAAAAACCACGGACAAATTAAACGGGGCGGTAACCCGCTGAGTCCTATCTTTGTGAATGACCGTCCGTTTTAGGGAGCTTAACCCTTGAGGTAGGCGGAAAGCATCCAGCTGAGTTTTTCAAAGGCGCGAAGGTTTTGGGTCAGCATGTCCATGGTTCCCGTATCGCCTTCTTGCTCTGAAATACTTATTCCTTGTCGGGCGCTTTCAATGAGCTGCGAATAATCAGCCAAAAGCGTCTGGGCAACTTGAGGGCCAGGATAAGCCTGAGCGGGTGCCTCTTGGAGCGTCGCGTGTTCGAGGTAATCTTTATAAGTGGAGAGCGGACGAGTCCCAATCATCAACAGGCGTTCGGCGACCTCATCGATCAATTCGGCTGTACTGTCGTAGAGCTTTTCAAGTTGGGCATGCAAGGTGAAAAACGATCGTCCCTCCACATTCCAGTGAAAGGAACGTAGCTTTTGATAAAGGATCTCTAAATTGGCAAGGTATTTTTGCAAAAATTCTTGAGTTTTAGGAAAGGATGCAGCCATATTTGACTCCTTTTTGGTGGACTTATTCTACTTAAATATGTTTCGAAACAGGCGTTGAGTCAACCTTGATTCGCAAAAAGAGTAAAAACGCCCCCAGTGCTAGGGTTTGCAACACCACGGAAAGAACCACTAAGGCCATTGGCCCCCAGCCATCGTAGAGAAGCCCTAGGGCAGTGCTTCCTAAAAACCAAGCTGATCCAAAAACAAGGGAAAAAAGTCCGTAAGCTCTGGCACGATTTTCAGGGCCTACCAATTGGGCCAAGGCTGCCTTGAGCAGGGACTCTTGGGTTCCCACGCTGATTCCCCACAAGGCCATTCCCACAAAGACCCAGGCTGGTTCACCCAGAAATATCAGGGGGGCGGTGAGAAGTTCCGACGCAAAAAGAACCCAAAGGGTTTTAGGGCCAAAGCGGTCAAAAATCCAACCAAACACCAGGGCAGCAGCGGCATCCACCGCCATGGCGGTGGTGTACAGCAGGGGAATCAAGGCCTCGGTCAAAATCTCTGTCTTTTTTAAGTGAAGACCAATCAGCGGAAAATCGGTGATGCCCGCCGCCAAAAGGCCACTAGCCCCCACCAAAAGCCAGAATTTGAGGGAGAAGCCCTCCCACCCTAGGTTGACTTGGGGGGGCTCTAGTTGTTCGGGCTTGGGAAAAACCAGTTTCCCCACCAGCACCAAGAGGAGGGCTAGGGCAGCCGGAAGAAAAAGAAGTAATAAACCAAGGCGGTAATTGTCTAAGGCATTCGTGGAGGAACGCAGAAAGAGGATGAGGGCCAAAAGCGCAGGTCCCAACACGGCTCCGATTTGGTCCATGGCCTCGTGCAGGCCAAAGGCAATCCCACGTCCCGTTTGGGAACTTGCGAACGACAGAAGTGCATCGGAAGCGGGTTTGCGAATGGCCTTTCCGAGCCGTTCCATCAACACCAAGACTAGGGCTGCCTGCCAACTCTCCACAAAGGCCATCAAAGGGAGGGCCGAAAGACCCACCGCGTATCCTACCAAAAGAAAAGGCCAGTAGGCCTTGGTTTTATCCACCAAAAAACCGCTCACAAAGCGAAGGGCATAACCAATCAATTCGCCTAGGCCGGCTGCCAAACCCAGGGCAAAGGCTGTCGTGCCCAAGAGCTTGAGGTACTGACCCACCACGCTTCGGCCGCCTTCATAGTTCATATCAGCAAAGAGGCTAACCACGCCAAAAAGGATGATGAGGCTCCAGGCGGTTCGGGTATTCGCAAATAACGCTTTTTTCGAGGCCATAAATCATTATATTTTCCAAGTTTTGAAAGATCAAGCCACCAAAGATGTGTTATAGTACTACCATGACTAAGAAATGGATGTATGCCCTGGGACAATTGGGGTGGTCCTTGGCTAGCTACGCCCCCGCCAATTTGTTGAATGTGTTTTATCAACCCCCTCAAGTGGATGGGGTGAATCCACTGTTCCCCTTGTTCATCTCCACAGCCCTAATTGGCGGAGTGTTTACTTGGTTGGGAATTTTGAGTGCCACGGGGCGTATCTTTGATGCCGTTACCGATCCCTTGGTAGCGGGGCTGTCGGATCGGTTTCAATCCAAATGGGGACGACGCATTCCTTTCTTGGCCTCCAGCGCCCTGCCCTTTGCCTTATTTAGCTTCTTGATTTTTGTGCCGCCGGTGGGTCAGGAAAGCCCCTGGAACGTGGTTTGGTTGGCAGTGATGCTTTTTTTATACTATTTGGCCTTTACCCTCTACGTCACCCCCTATACCGCCTTGTTGAGCGAACTGGGCAAGACCGCCAAGGAGCGCCTTGATTTAAGCACCATGATCAGCGTCACCTGGGCCTTGGGCTTTGTGATTGGTGGCTCAACCTTTATCATTCTGGATGCAGTTAAGGTGTTCTTTCCTTCTAACCTCTTGGCCTTCCAACTCATTATGGCAGTCTACAGCTTGATAGCGTTTTTGCTCATGATGCTTCCAGTCATCGCCATTCAGGAAGATCGTGACCTTGGACAGCGCGAAAAGGGAGAGCCTCTTCTGCCCGCTCTCAAACGGCTATGGAGCAACCCCGATTTTCGCTGGTTTGTGGCCTCTGACCTAATGTATTGGATGGCCCTGACTTTTATTCAAATTGGCATTTCGTACTACGTCATCACCTTGCTCGGACTCGAAAAGGGGTGGACCTCAATTTTTTTGTACATCATGTTTTTTGGGAGCTTTGCCCTCTACGTGCCGGTCAACGTGCTCGCCAAAAAATGGGGTAAAAAAAACCTCATGATGGTAGCCTTTGGGTTGGATGCGGTGGTTTTTGGCATGGTGATGGTGTTAGGTTATCTGCCCCTCCCCAGGGAAGTCCAAGGGCTATTAGTGATCTTGCTGTACATCGTTCCCTTGGCTATTTTTAGTATTATGCCGAACGCCATGGTGGCTGACATGAGCCATGCCTCTCTTAAAACCAGTGGCTTTGGTAACGAGGGAATGTTCTTTGGGGTGAGAACCTTGATGATGAAATTTGGCATTGCCGCAGCGAATCTGATTTTCCCAAGCCTTATTCAGTTGGGAGCTAGCCCACAAAACGATTGGGGGCTGAGGTTGTCAGGCTTAGTGGCCCTGGTGATCTGTCTTTTGGGTTTAGTGTTTATCAGCCGCTACGATGAACACAAAATTTTAAGGGACCTGGAATGACGCTAAAGTTCCCGAAGGATTTTTTGTTTGGAACTGCCACTGCCTCTCTTCAAATTGAAGGGGGGGACACCAACAACACTTGGTTCGAATGGTCGGAAGCCGGGCACATCAAAGACAAGACCCATTCGCTTCGTGCCTGTGACCACTGGCAACGCATCGATTCAGATTTTGCCCTTCATCAAACCCTGAATGCGCAAACCTATCGGTTAGGTTTGGAGTGGAGCCGCTTGGAGCCTAAGGAAGGCGAGTTTTCTGCCCAAGCCCTCGAAAATTATCGCTATGAGTTAAAGGGGCTCAACAATCGGGGAATTGTGCCCTTGGTGACACTTTACCACTTTAGCTTGCCCCTGTGGTTCTCTCAACGTGGAGGGTGGGTGAATCCACAATCCGCCCTTCGATTTTGGCGATATGTGGATTATGTGGCAAGAAATCTTTCAGACCTTGTTCAAGATTGGATTACCATCAACGAACCAAACATCTATTTGACCATGGGCTATTTGCGCGGAGAATGGCCGCCTGGCAAAAAGAACGCTGTATCCGAAATGTTTGAAGCCGCGCGCAACCTCGTGAGGGCCCATGTTTTAGCCTACGATGTTATCCATCATCACCGCCCTGATGCCCGTGTTGGGGTGGCACACCACCTGCGCGTTTTTGACCCATTAGGAGGGCCGTTAAGTCATCTGAGCGCATACCTTCATGAGCGCATTTTTCAAACCATGTTTCTGGAGTCCATGACCAAGGGGCGTTTCATCCTTCCGTTAGGCAGGGGGTATCCCTACGGTAAGCGTCAGCTTTCCGACTTCATTGGAATCAATTATTACACGCGTGACATGGTGCGAGGAAAATTAGGGGTCGAACCTCTTCACGGGATTTTGGAAGTCAACAAAAAGTCCGATACCAACGAATTGGGTTGGGAAATTTACCCACGGGGATTGAGCCGACTGATTGAAAAGATGTGGAAGCGCTACCGCCTGCCCATCTGGATCACCGAAAACGGTATTTGTGATTCTACCGACCAAAAACGAACTAAGTATCTCATCAACCACTTAAGCGAGATTCACCGATGCTTGCAGAAAAAAATCCCGGTTGAACGTTACTACCATTGGACTCTTTTGGACAACTTTGAATGGATTGAAGGCGAGTCAGCGCGGTTTGGTTTTTTTCACAACGACTTTGAAACGCAGACTCGAACCCTAAGGCCTTCGGGTAAGGTTTTTGCTCAGATTGCCCTAACCAAAGAACTCAACCTTTCAGATGGCTGAGTATTCACTTGGGGAATCCATCCATCCCGAAATTGTCGATTCCTTGAACCACCCCCAGGCTCAGTTGGTGAGGGAACTCTTGGAGCCCCAGGGGCGCCAACAACAGGGGCTTTTTCTCATCGACGATGACGAAAATATCCAGGCAGCGCTCAAAGGAGGGATTAAAATTCGATCGGTGTTTAGCACCGATTGGGATGGGCTTTCGGAATCGCTCAAGGCCATCCCTTGCTCACATTACCAATTGGCGTGGCGGACGGCCAAAAAAATCTTTGAGGTGGAGAAGGCTGTTCGAACCTTCGCCCTAGCGATCTTACCGCCTCCACTGTCTTTGATTGAGCTTTTGAGTCGGTCGGGCGATGTGGTGGTGCTTGATCAGCTAGCCTTGGCGGGCAACGCGGGCGCCATCATTCGTACTTCCTTGGCCTTGGAGGCAGCAGGACTCGTGCTTTTAGGAAATCACGACCTCACCGACCGCCGCCTTATTCGCGCAAGTCGGGGCTACGTGTTTCTCTTGCCCATCGTGGTTGCAGAACCGCACCAGCTTTTGAGGATGTTTGACTCAACCTCCAAAGTGTTGAGTGTGGCCACGGCTAAGGGGGAGTGGGAGGTAGAATCCTGGTCAACCTTACCGGGGGACAGACTCATCCTTTTAGGGAGTGAAAAACATGGCCCGAGTGACGAACTGTTAGCGCGTGCCCAAGAAAGGGTGCGCATCCCCATGAGTCCTCACGTGGAATCCTTGAATGTTTCGGTGGCGGCGGGTGTTCTGCTTTTTGCCCGCTTGCTTGGTCGGCGAGGTTTGGCTAGGATGGAGCCATGAACATAAACCGTGCCCAGGAGTCGTTTGGCAGGCTTCTTTCCATTATCGTGAAACTCCGTAGCCCTGAAGGCTGCCCCTGGGATCGCGAGCAAAGTCCCCTTACCCTGCGAAAAACCCTCACCGAAGAGTCCTACGAGCTCATCCACGCCATTGAACAAGATGACACCGAAGGCATGCGTGAAGAGTTGGGCGATGTGGCGTTAAATGTGGCGATGATTGGTCAGATGCTGGAAGAAGAGGGAAGGTTCGAACTGGCCGATGCACTACAGGCCATTTGTGAAAAGCTGATCCGCCGCCATCCCCACGTGTTCGGTGAGGCCAAGGTTCAAGACGCTCAGGATGTGGTTCGTCAGTGGGAAATCATCAAAGCTCAGGAAAAAAAGGGGCAACCACAGTCGTTGTTGCACAAGGCCGGACGAGGACTCCCCCCCCTCGAAAAAGCCCAAGAGGTGCAAAAGCAAGCTGCTAAAATTGGCTTTGATTGGACCAACCCCGATGATGTTATCAACAAAATTTTAGAAGAGCTCAATGAGGTACGTCGGGAGAGGCTTTCGGGTAATCACGAAAAATTAGAGATGGAAGTTGGAGACCTCTTATTTTCGGTGGTGAACCTGGCGCGGCATTTGGGGGTGGAGGCAAACCTTGCCTTGAATCGGTCCATTGAAAAATTCAAACAACGGTTTTCTTACATTGAACAAGTGTTTCACCAAGAACAGCGGGTGCTTGATCATTCTGAGAATGCACGGATGGAAGAGCTTTGGGAAGAAGCCAAGAAAAAGGGATGAATGTTCCGCAGCTTAAAGGCTGGGATTTGTTCCCGATGCTCTTAACCTTGGGGGTGGGGCTGGGAACCTTGGCCTATGGTTATTGGCAGATGGGGGGAACACCACGGCTTGAAATTCAAACACCCGAAGGCCAATTTGTGTTTCCAATGAACGCTGATCGTTACTTTGAAGCGCGTGGACCGCTGGGTACCTCTCTCATCAAAATTGAAAACGGCCAGGCTTGGTTCGAATCGAGTCCATGCCAAAATAAAATTTGCATTCAAATGGGGCACCAGCACCATGTCGGACAATGGGCCGCCTGCCTGCCCAACCGCATCTTGCTTCGGATCACCGCCAATCAAGAAGATGTCGATGCCATCTCCCAATAAGATTCCTCGCGAAAAGTTATTGGCATTTTTGAGTGCCCTTGGTTTGTTTTTTGCGGTCATTGAGTACCTCCTGCCTAAGCCCGTTCCCTTCATGCGTTTGGGAATTTCCAACTTGCCCTTGGTGTTGATGATCGATGTGCTAAGTTTTCGGGAGTTGGCAATTTTGGCGGGCGTGAAGGTCTTGGGTCAGGGGCTCATCAACGGAACCTTAGCAAGTTATGTGTTTTTGTTTTCGACGGTGGGGACCTTTTCCTCCTTGGTGACAATGGTAGGTGTGCATCGTTTGTTTCGTCATCGACTCAGTTTGATAGGTGTTAGCCTCTGGGGTGCCTTAGCGAGCAACCTAGCACAACTCCTGTTGAGCGTCTTCATCCTCTTAGGTCAAGGCGCCTGGATGATTGGACCTCTGATTTTGACCTTGGGTGGGGTCACCGGTTTTTTGATTGGTTGGTTTGCCCAAATGTTTCAGGCGCGTTCGGTTTGGTTTCAACGGGTTCGGCATGCACTCCAAGCGAATTGACCACCTTGCTGCCTGGCTCAGTCCGTTGCAACGGCTGATGATGATGCTGGGGCCTCTTTTGGCCTTGGTCGTCGTTGACAACTTAGTTCCTGCGTTGGGGCTCCTGTTTTTAACCTGGGTTTTGGCCCAGATGGCGGGCAAACGGGTTAACTTATTTTACTTTACGCTCTTGGCGTTAAGTATTGTCGGTTTTGCCTTGTTGAATCCCATGGGTAGGGTTATTTGGGACCTGGGCTGGTTACGCCTCACCCAGGGGGCCTTGGAAGAGGGGCTCTTAAAAGCAACGCGACTCATTGGTATGGTCTTTGCAAGCCTGGCGGGCATTCACCGCGCTTTACGCCTCCCCGGCCGCCTAGGGCGGTTTTGGGCCTTGGTGTTGTCTTATTACGAAAGCCTTCTCAACCTTCGCAAACGCGTGACCGTCAAACACTGGGTCGAATCCTTGGATGAGGTGTTTGAAGAGGTTTTTCCCACCAATTCGAGCAACCCAAACGAGCCTTCCAAAGAGGAAGCTTCAATAACCCATCATCCTGGGTGGGCGGGGTGGTTGGTGGTGCTGATGGTTTGGGGGATGAGCTTGGTAATTTTAATTTGGGGCGGCAGTCTATCCCGATAAAATTGAAGTAAATCGAATCCTCGAGAATGTTTGAATTGGCCTCAAGAAGGTTGGCTCGTAGGGTTGGCCTCAAGCTTATTGGGATTTAACAAAAAAACCGGCCTCCAGGGGCCGGCTTCTTTTGAACAGAATTGTCGATTAGAACCAGAATCGGATTCCGAAGGCTCCCTGCAGAAGGAAATTAGCTGTTAATGGGTCGGCAATCACAATGCCCAGAGCGGGTGCCAATTCGAGGAAGAGTTCCAGCCAGTTGAACGGTTTGATGTTCAATCCTATGGGAACACGACCGCCGAGATTAACTATGGCATTACCACCAGCTGCAGCCACGCCAAAGAATAGACCAGGACCAAGGTAGACGTTGATGAACGAAACGAGGGATTGGTTGATGGCCCAGAAATCAACGGTAAAAGCTAGGTTGAAAACCTGGGTTCCAATGGCAGGAAAGCCTACATTGATCACCAAGGGGTTCCGGAAGAAGGGGTTGGCACGGGGTAACGCGATGGTAACTCCTGGACCTCCAACAGCGGATTGAAGAAGATTGAGGGTCCAAAAACCACCAATTCCAAGGGTTTGAGCATGAGCCGGAGGAGCTTGGAGAGCGCCAACAAGGATTAGGCCCATTAAAAGCTTTTTCATTGTTTACTCCTTTTTAGAAAAAGTTAAATAACGATACAAATTTTTTCAAGATTGGTCAAATCTTTCGATGTTAAATTTTATTCGACAAAACTAAATTTAAGTAAGAAATTTCACTCATCCGCTTCTTCAAACAACCCCATTTCGGGGGGCGTTTCCAAGTCAGTGGTTCCGCTTAAGAGCTTTTCTACCTTGATCTGCATCTGCTTGAGTTCTTTTTCTAATTCTTGGGCAAGTTTCATCCCTCGTTCAAAGGTGGTAACTGCCTCATTCAAAGGAATTTTTCCACTCCTCAGGTTTTGGGTTAGGGTCTCGAGTTCGGCAAGGCGTTCCTCAAAGCTAGGTTTTTCATTGACCGATTTTTGTTTCATGATTTTTCTCCTAAACTAGTGGCAGCGATTTGACCTTGATATAATCGAATGGAAAGCTCAGTGCCAACGGGCGCTTGGCTAGCCTGGGTGACGAGACCCTGCTTGCTTTGAACGATGGCGTAACCCCGTCTCAAGATGTCCAGGGGGCTGTGCGCTTCAATGGTTTCTTTGAGGCGTTTCAAATTAAGCGTATAGTTACTCATGACTTGCCTTATCGCGGCGTTCATTCCCTCCTTGAGCCAAGTAATTCGGGTGTGAAAAGGCTCCATGATTTGTTCAATGCTGATGACCAATTGTTCTTTCTGGAAGGGACGCAAAAGGCGTTTGGTTTCGTCAAAGCGGCGTAGTATCTCTTCGCGCAAGGTGGACTTTAGGTCCAAAATATGGTGCATCCAGTCATCTCTTAGATGGGGCCAAACTAGGGTGGCGGCGGCGGTTGGGGTAGGGGCAGCCGCATCAGCGGCAAGGTCACTCAAAGGGTTATCCACCTCGTGCCCCACGGCGCTCACCACGGGAATGGCGCTCTCAGCAATGGCGCGTACCACGGCTTCGTCCGAGAAGGGTAAAAGGTCTTCGAAAGAACCTCCTCCGCGCCCAATAATGATCACTTCTCCCAGTTGCCAACGGTTGACATATTGTAGGGCACGAACAAGTTGGGAGGGGGCTTCTTCGCCTTGTACGGCGGTGGGCACAATCACGATGTGAACCCAGGCTTCCCGCTGACGAAAAATGCGCAGCATGTCGTGCACGGCGGCCCCAGTGGCACTGGTGATTAAAACGACACGCCGTGGGAATGTTGGCAAGGAGCGCTTTCGTTCGGGGGAAAAAAGCCCTTCGCTGGCAAGTTTTCGTTTGAGTTCTTCTAATCGAACCAAAAGCGTGCCAAGACCCAAGGGAAGGATTTCGCGCACAACGAAGGTCACCTTTCCCCGGGCCTCGTAGATGGAAAGTTTGCCCTTTACTTGAACCCGGTCTCCATTTTTTGGGGTAAAGGTCAGCCGCTGCCTCTGATACGAAAAAAGAGCGCAATCCACCTGAGCTGTTTCATCCTTAAGCACAAAATAAAGGTGGCCACTGGAATTAAAATTCAACCCGCTCAATTCCCCTTCCACCACTAAGTTTTCAAAGGTGGGTTCAACTAACTCTTTAAGTTGTTGCATTAACTGACTGACAGTTAAAACGCTTGACATTGTTTCCTATCTTAGTGGTAGGCTCAAAACTGGTCTAGAGCACTCATCAACCGTTCCCAGTGGTCAGCCACATGGGCAGTTTCTAAAATAGCCCGACGGTAGAGACTTTGGCTGGCGTTTTCTGGAATTTTGACAATATAGACAATGAAGAATTGATTTTTATCGGCATTTTTGATCAAGCCCCAATGTCCCCAAACCTCGGTAGCGACTGAAGCTTCTAACAAGTGTTGCATCAGTCCAGGTTGAGGGGTGCTGTCCAGCCGCTGAGCCATGCTCAAGATTTCTCGCATTTTACCGCGCTCGGTTTCAAACGCGCGCTGGCGGATTACCACACGCTGGGTTCTGCCATTGTTGAGGGGGATGGTGGCTTGAAAGTCGGCATCTCTGTCCCGATTCCAAATCCAATCGCTCGTGCGCAAAAGCACCTCGATCCGTCCTGCTGAACCGGTCTCACAGCTCAAAATTCCAAGAGCCAACAAAACCAAAACATACCTCATTCTCTCAGCATAAAACCGCTAGATGAAGCACGCAAGTCTGATTAAGCTAGGGTTATGGTCAACTGTGTTTTTTGGACCCCCACTGGGAGGCTTGATTTTTCCGTCCTTCCCCAAACGCGGGAACTTGCCCAAAGGGTCAAGACTTGGCCCTTTGTCAAAAAGGTGATTTGGCTTGGTCAGGCTCCGTCGTGGTGGCAGCAAGAGGTCCATCAGGCTCAGTGGTCAGACCGAGCGGGGTGGCTTCGCAGCCTTTTGGAGTTAGGCAAACAAGAGGAACACCTCTTTTTAGTTCCGGCCGATGCCCCCCTCCTTCGCCAGGATCTTTGCACCCAGTTGTGGGAGATGCACCAACAACAAAAAGCCGATTACACCTTTGCGGACTGTTTTCCCCTAGGACTTTCGGGTGAGTTTGTGCGGAACTTTGCCCTTCAGGCCATGGTTAACCTGCCCCAGGAGTCCAGCCTTCCCGACCGAATGGGAATTTTTTCGTGCATCCTCAATCAGGTAAACGCCTTTGATGTGGAAACCCTACTTAGCCCGATTGACCTCAGGGCTTATCGGGTCAACTTTTTTGACCAATCGTTGCGGGACCAACTTTTAATTCGGCGCTTTCTGGAGCGCTCCCAACTTCCCTTGAATGAATTTCTGCAACAGGTGCAAACCGATCGGCTTTCACAGCGCACCCTGCCTGCCTTTTGGAAGATGCAGTGGACCAACGCCGTGCTCAGTGTCCCAATATATTCATCCCACGAACTTTACGGCCAGCAAGTTCTTCAAGCAAACCCTGAAAAAATCGAGCAAGCCCTTAGACGGGTGGGGCAGTGGTTGGGACAAGCCGTCCTCATGCCAGGGTTCTGGGGGGAAGTGTCGCAATACCCACACCTGGTTCGTGCCACCCAAGTTGCGGTGGAAGCGGGTTTTGAGGTGGTTTTTGAAACCTCGGCCTTGGGCTGGGAGCCTGGGGTGCTGGAGAAACTAACCCTTTGGGCCAACAAACTCACTTGGATCGTCGAAGCCGATGCCTTGGAGTTAGAAGCGTATCGTCGCCTTCGAGGTGAGGGGTTTGAACAAATGATGCAAACCGCCAAACTTTTGCAACAACTGTTTCCCAACAAGGTCTACCTTCAAGCCGTGCGGTGCACTGAAACCGAAGATAGCATCGAGGCGTTTTACAAAAAAGCGGAAGAGCTTGGCTTTCACCCCCTCATTTTGGGCTATAATGATCTTGCCGGTCGTCTTCCTCAACGGCGAACCGTGGACCTTTCGCCGTGGAAGCGAAACCCGTGCTGGCACCTCCAGCGTGGGCTTCACAGCTTGGCAGACGGTCGGGTGATTAGCTGCCACCAATTTCCGCAAGGCGAGGTGGTCTGGGGAAATCTTTTTGAGGAGGATGTCGAGGCAATTTGGGAGAGAGGCCGGGACTGGATGCTCTTGCATCAAAACCAGCAGTACCCCAAGGAATGCGCCAACTGCCATGAATACTTCCAGTTCGTCTTTTGATTTTCCGTATACCCTCTCCGGCAACCTCATCGTCAACCCACCCCGCGACGGGTTTTCGTGGAGTGCCGCCATCCTGCCCCGAGGTCCCCTCTATTTTCAAATAGAACTCGCCAAGAAGCTTTTGGACTACGGTGCCCGAGAGGTCTACCTTTGGCGCGACCCTAAAAGCGTCCTTAGCGAACCCTTCCCCAAGGAACTCCCCATCAAGTTTTTAATTTCAATCAAGCCCGTCACTGAACCCCTTTGGTTACAACTCGTCATGGGCGCTTGCAAGAGCGAGTGGTTGCTTGCCATCGCCGACTCCATGGAAATTTTGGAACCCTTTCCTCCCCAAAAACTTGTCAGGAACGAATTAGACAAACCTTGCCTCGTGTACATTCCCGAACTCAAATCAGTCAAAGCTGAGGAGATGCCCTACCTGATTGTTCCCATTAATCGAAACAACACCTTGCAGTTCATGCACCTCTTTCCCCAAAACGAGTTTCACGAGAGTTTGGTGCCCATGGAATTGGTGGGTTTCTACCGTCCCAACACTTTTTTACAAACGGGGGGCTTCGATCCTCAAATCCAAAGCCCCTACTGGCAAAAAATTGATTGGGGTTTCCGTGTCCACCTCTGGGGCGAAAGCATCCACCACCTAAGAGGCTTTCGGCTACAATACTTGACGAATCCATTAGAAGAAGACATTACGCCTGCCAACGGTTATGACCGTTTTTATTTGAAAAACATCGCCCCTCGGTTTAATCTCGATCATGCCTATCTCCCCGCGAGCACGTTTTTCTCGTACCTGCTTAAAAGTGGACATTCGCCCTTACGCGCCTGGAGGAATTTTCACCAAATCAACAAGTGGATCAAAGCCTTTCGCTACCGATTCCGTCTGGATGCCGTCGGTTTGAAACAGCTATGGCGGGAGTGGGGATGAGGACGGGAGTTTTTCTACAAGTTCGTTTGAGTTCCACCCGACTTGCACGCAAGGCCCTGTTGAAGCTGGGAAATTCTACCATCCTTGAGTGGTGCTTAAAATCACTTGGCGAGGTCAAGGCTGATGAACACGCCATCCTCACCGACGCACAGAGCTATTCGGAATTTCAAGATTATGCCCACCATTATGGGTGGAGCCTTTTTTCAGGCGATCCCAATAACGTGCTTGACCGCTATGTCTCAGCCGCACGGCATTTTGATGTCAACCTCATACTACGAGCCACCGGAGACAACCCCCTGGTGAGCCCACAAATCGCCACCACTAACTTGCAGCAACTTGAGGCGGGTGGGTGGGACCTGTATGCCTTGGCACACAGCCCCTTGGGAACGGGCACCGAAGCGGTGAGGCGAGACGCCTTGGAGCTAGCCCTCCAACGCGAACCCAACGCCTACGATCAGGAGCACGTTACTCCCTTTCTTTACCGCCATCCGGAGGACTTTCGGGTTGGACGACCCACCGTTCCCCCGCAATTTTACCTTCCTGAAGCCCGTCTCACCATCGACACCCAAGAGGACCTTGACCGAGTGGCTGATTTGGTTCAACGGCATGCCCTAACCGCTCCTGTGGATACCGAATTTTTGGTAGGAATTCTCCGTGACTACGATCCCTAGACTTCTTTTCATTCCCTCGGTGGTTCCAGAGCGGGGTCTCGGGCACCTAAACCGTTGTCGAGAAGCTGCCTGGGCGATTGGGGCGGCTCTTTGGGCACCTGAAGGACGTCCCGATTTTGTGGAATCGGAGCTTTGGGTCAACACCGATCCCTTACTCAAGGCTTGGGACGCCATCGTATTCGACCGGCGTGCCTCTGAACCTTGGTTGGTACGGCGTTTTCAAAACCAGGGCATCCCTTTAATTGGCTGGGACGAAGGAGGGGAACTCCGTTCCGAAATGGACTTTTTGGTGGATAGCTTGGGAAACACTAGTACCATCCCTCCCAACCTCAACTCATTGGGGCTGATGGATTTGGGGAAATTTCAAGAGTTCAAGCAAAACGGCATTCTTAACGTGCTAGTGGCTTTTGGAGCCACCGACCGTTTTCGCCTGGCGGAAAAAATACTAAGAGCACTCAACACCCTTCCCGACCCAGGTTGGAACCTCACCATTCTGGAAAGCCCCTTTCAAGACCGCTCACAGCTTTTAATGGTGTGGGGACGGAAGCCCGAGGTGCTAAGTCGGCCGCCTAGGCTTCGCGATCACCTTCGCGCCTACGACTTGGTGTTTTGCTCCTATGGACTGACGGCCCACGAGGCCCTTCACCAGGGCGTCCCCGTCCTTTTGTTGGAACCGTCACGGTACCACGCCCGGCTTTCTCACCATCAGGGGTGGCCCGTGCTGGGCGTTCGCCGAGTTGGAATGCGTCGACTACGGCACTTGTTGTACCTTTTACAGCAGGAAAATAGCCGTCAGGAACTCTATCCCCGTAAGTCCAGCGTGGACGAACCCCACTTTGTTTGGAAACAGTGGAGGTCGCGTCCGAGAAGCTGCCCTGCCTGTGGTTCGTTTCAAGCACAGGTGGTGAACCGACAGAAAGACCGAACATTTTACCGCTGTTTGGCCTGTGGATTTCTTTACCTAAAGCCCTGGCTGGTCAGCCCGAAAAGCTACGGTCAAAATTATTTCGAACAGGAGTACCAAACCCAATACGGGCGTACCTATTTACAAGATTTTGATAACATTCGTCAGATAGGGCTTCGGCGGCTCGGGCGGCTAGAGGGGCTCGCAGGCAATTTGGTTTCTCGAACCCTTTTGGATTTGGGATGCGCCTTTGGCCCCTTCCTCCAAGCAGCACGTGAGAAGGGGCTTTTACCCCACGGTGCCGACATCAACCCCCAAGCCGTCACCTACGTACAAAACACCCTCAATTTTCCTTGTCAGTGCATCGACATGACTCAGGCAGATTGGTCAGCCCGATGGAGCCAACCCTTTGACGTGGTGAGCCTTTGGTATGTGATTGAACACTTTGAAAATTTAGAGGTGGTTTTGAGGGGTCTTCAGTGGCTCGTCAAGCCTGGGGGCTGGCTCTTGCTTTCCACCCCGAATGCGAGCGGTCTGAGTGCCCGCTTTCTCCGACAGCAATTTTTTTCGAACAGCCCAAGCGATCACTTTACCCTTTGGGAACCCAAAACAGCACGGCTTTATTTGCGGCGGAGGGGATTTGAGGTTCGACACATCGAATCCACCGGAATCCATCCCCAGCGACTGTGGCCGATGAAGCCAGATTCGTTAGCTTATCGGTTTTGGTCAAATGTACAAAGGCGTCTTGGCCTGGGCGATACCATGGAAATTTACGCCCGGAGAGTACCATGACCCAGACCTTGGTGGTGGTTGGTTCAGGCTTGATGCAAATTCCCATCTACGAGCACGCACGCGCGATGGGGCTTGAGACCATTGGTCTTGATCGTGATCCCAATTCTAAGGCAAGGGAGCTTGCCACCCACTGGTATGAGTGTGACATCAGTGACGAGGCCGCTTGTATTGAGCTGCTCAGGCGTCTTGGTAAACCCTTCCACGGAGTGCTTACGGTGGGGACGGACTTTTCAACCACCGTGGCGCGGATTGCAGAAGAATTTGAGCTTTTATCTCACTCCTACCAGGCAGCCCATGCAGCCAAGGACAAGGCCGCGATGCGCCAACGCCTGGAGCAAGCGGGCATTCGGGTTCCAAATTTTCTGGTTCTTGCTGACAACGATGTTGTCAACCTGCAGGCCGTCAACCTTCCTATCGTGGTAAAACCAGTTGACAACATGGGGGCTCGCGGTGTGAAAAAAATAGAAACCCTCAGCGACTTACCCCAAGCCATCGGAGAAGCTCGTACTTTTAGTCAATCTCGACGAGTCATTCTTGAGGATTTTATACCAGGACCCGAGTTCAGTTTAGATGCCTTCATTCATCCTACAGGCTTTTTTCGAAGGGGGTTGGCTGACCGAGATATCCGTTTTCCGCCCTATTTCGTGGAGTTAGGCCATTCCTTTCCGTCTCAAGCCGAAGTTTCGGTGCAAGAGGCACTTTGGCGCAGGCTTGAGGAGGCTGCCCGCGCCCTGGGGCTGAGTTGGGGGGCGGTCAAAGGAGACCTAAAATTCGATGGCAAAGAACCTGTCGTGGGTGAGGTGGCTGCCCGCCTGAGTGGGGGGTTCATGAGCGGTTGGACCTATCCCCTGGCTTCTGGCATCCACCCGGTTCGAGAGGCTATTCTACTAGCCCTTGGGCAGCCTCCCACCAAACCCGATTACCCCATTAAACGGGCGGTTTCGGAGGGGGCGGTTATTGGTATTCCAGGCCTTATTCAGCGGTGGATGGGTCTAGAAGAGCTAAAGAACTCTTCCCTAGTTGCCTACTTTTTTTTGATGCGCCAAGAGGGAGATGCCTTGGTGTTTCCCAAAAACAACGTTGAAAAAGCTGCAAACATCATCGTGACGGGTAAGAATGCTGAAGAAGCCGCCATCAACCTTCGCTGGGCTCGAAAAACGCTGTGGCCACGGTTAAAGCCTCATCAATCCCAAACCGACGAATGGTTATCCAACCCCCAGCAGCCCGCCTTTGTTGAGAACAAAGACTGGTACGGCATCACTTGGGATGAGCGAAAAGATCAGGTACGCCAGATTGGTGGGGCTGTTTGGAAAAAATTAGGAAAAAATCAACATAACCTTGTTTGGGATGCTCTCGCTTCGGGAGGCTTGGTGGGAGCGGTCTACTGGCTGGATAGCTCAACCCCCTTGCCCTAAGTCAACGCCGATCATTAAGATAGGAACAATGAAAGACGTCTTAAAAATTCAATTCAATCGTTGGCTTTTGGCCTTGTTGATCGTGCTCCTACTTTCAATACTATTTTGGATTTATACCCCAAGGGCTTTTGAACGCCGTATTTACCTCTTTCCCCGCCATTATTCACCAGGGATTGGAGCCGAGGAACGACTTTTACCAAAACAAGATCATTTCGAACAATCAATATCCCTTTATGTGCGAGAGTACCTCCTTGGGCCTTCACTCAATAAACTTTTTCGAATTCTGCCCCTACGTAGTCGAATAAAATCCATCCTCATTAACGAAAACACCATATTCATCGATTTGGATTATCAAAGTTTGAATTTGGATCCCGAATCCCGCATATCGTTCTACGAGGCGGTTGAGCTCCTAAAACAAGGTGTTCTAATGAATTTTCCTTCAATTCAAGAAGTGATTGTGACGGTTGAGGGTCGAGAGTATGAAAAAAATAAAATTGAACCGACGTCATAATTTTTTGCATATCGTAAAAAACAAAGTGTTTTTTCATTGACAAACCTAAAAGCTAACGTATAATAAAGATGAGAGTTCAACAAACTTAGAAAAAAAGGAGTTTTTAATGAAACGCTTGGCTACCTTGTTTGTGGTGACAACCCTTCTCGCCACTGGAAGTCTTTTCGCCCAGCAAACCGATGATTTTACCGGTCTGGCAACCCTCATTGATTTTTCACAATTGGTGGGCGACACCGAAATTGCTGGACGCGATAATCTCCCCGAAGATATGAGAAAAGAACACGGAGCCACCTTGATTGATTACAGTCAACAAGCTGGAACCAGTTTTACCGCTGCTGACAAAGCGGTAATGAAGACTTCTCTTCGCATCCGGAACTGGGAAGTTCGCTTAACTAGCTCAGCTCGGTTGATTCAAAACGTGGTTCAATCACAGATTCGTGAGGCACCAGTCAAAGATGACGCCACACGTTTTGGTGGTCAGACGGTTATGGGAGTTCGTGTTCACTTCCCCCTTTACCGTGTGCCAAGCAGCGCCATGGTTGTTCCTCCGTTTGACATTCCTGCTTATGCAACACTCACTCCCCAGCAAGGACAGAATGCCCCCGAAACAAAGCCCGGCGATCAGTTCGTTGGCTTTGGGGTGTTAAAAAACGTCGGCATCATCCGCGATATTCAGGTTAATTACCTTGGAAGAAATTACCCCCATGGTTTGAGCATTGTCTTGGAAAACGAAAATGGGCAGGAACAGACTATCTTCCTTGGTTATCTACAGACCGATGGTTGGAACACTCTTCAGTGGAGGAACCCACAATATCAAACAGAGGTCCGAAACCGTGAATTACGCATCCTTCCGCTCTATCCTCGCAGCGCACCCTACATCAGACTTAAGGGACTCATCATTCACCGTGATGCTGCCGCCGAGGGAGGAGACTTCATTAGTTACTTCAAGGACATTAAAGTTATTTATGACCGAGCCGTTCTCAACCTTCGTGAGGATATCGATGATGAGGGAACCTGGGGAATCTTGAATGCCCGTGAGTCCGCACGACGGAGCTTTGAGCTGAGCCGCCTGGGACGTCTCCAGGTACTTCGTGCCCTCGAAATGCGCAAGATGGCAACCATCGAAGACTTCCCATCCCAGGATCAACAGCAGAGAGCTAACCAATAAAAATCAGAGACTGTAGTAAAAAAAACCGCCTTTTGGGGCGGTTTTTTTATTTTTAGGTTTAATGTGATTGAAAAGATTGGTGAGGGAGCTTAAACTAATTTCGAAAAGAACCTTGATGAGGAATTTGCATGGCCGATAAAAGAAAATTATTTTTCAATCTCTTGTACTTTGAATTAGAGGACTTGCGCCATGACCTGGAAATCTGGCTTGGTAGCTTAGATGAAATGCATCGTCAATTTCAGGTATCCGACAGAGTTTTTGAAGAAAACGCATCCACCTTAAAGGCTGAACTGGTTGGTATTAAAAATATCCTCAAGGATTTGGAATCTTCCTGGTTGTCAACTTTAGGTAATGTACAAGACCTTGTTCAAGCAGTTCAAGAAAAAATTCATCAAGAAATTCAAGAACGCGACTTTCCCAAGGCCCTAGAGTCCTTGACCAAAAAGAAATTAAATAAAATTGCCAATTATCTTTCTGAGTATGCCGAGTATGATTTTTACGATTGGCACTTTCAGTTTAATTCGGAACACACGGTGCTTGGGTTTAAAATTAAAAACAAACTTTTTGAAAAACAAAGCGAGTTCCAGAAAGTGGTTATTGTTGATACCTATGATTATGGTCATGTCATGCTCATTGATGATCTCATCATGGTTACCGACAAAGATGCCTTTGTTTATCACGAGATGATGGTACACGTCCCTATGGCAATTTTGAAAGAGGCCAAAAATGTCTTAGTCATTGGTGGTGGTGATGGAGGAACCGTTACAGAGTTAACTCGTTACAAGAATCTTGAACGCATCGTCGAGGTCGAAATTGACCAAGTTGTAGTGGATGCGGCATTAAAGTATTTCCCCAAATTGTCCCAGGGCTACCACGATCCTAGGGTGCAGCTCATCATTGACGATGGGGTTCGCTTCATGGCTCAAGCCCCTGAACACTCCTATGATTTGATACTCATTGATAGCACCGACCCAATAGGTCCAGGTGAGGGCTTGTTTAGCTTAGAGTTTTATCAAAATTGTGCGCGGGTTCTAAAGCCCGATGGAATCCTCATCAATCAGAGTGAAAGCCCTTACTATCCCAAGCAAGCTCATGAACTGCAACGTGCGGCTAAAAAGCTTCGTCGTGTTTTTAAAAACCATTATGTTTATCAGATGTTCATTCCCACTTATGAGAGTGGGCATTGGTTACTGGGTTTTGCCTCTCCTTCCCGTCATCCTTATGAGATTGATGAGGAAAGTTGGAATACTCTTCAAATTACTACTCGTTATTACAGCCCTGAAATTCATCGAGCTAGTTTTATTCTTCCGCCCTTTGTTCATGAACTTTTGAATCAGAGTTAATTCGGCAAATTAAAGGTAGGTTCGCTTGGGCCTTTTAGATGAAACAGAAAAGAAAGAATTAACCAATAAATATAAAAAATTAGTGGGTAACTATAAACTATTTCGTGAACGTTATCTCAAGGTGTTGGGTGAACGCAACCGTTTAACCAAACAGTTGGTAACAAATGCTGACTCAGGTCTTCCAAACGCTTTCGTGATGCACCGTCAAATGAACGAAATCCTTAAAAAAGATAATAATCCTAAGGTTGTTTGCTTCATTAAGTTAAATGAAATTTTTTCTCTGGTTCGGCAAACCTTTTCAAGCAAAATCGCCGAGTGGATTCTTTATCAAACTGGTGTCCGAATCCAAGGCGTGGTCAAAAAAAAAGGAAAGGTATACCACACAAAAGACGATGAGTTCTTGATTGTTTTTTTTGATGTGTCCGATAGCGTCAATTTCAATAAGATCCTAAAGATCCTCATCAAAGAGGTTGAAGAGCCACACGTTCTTGGTGGGTACAACTTGTCAATTCGGGTCAATGTTGGCGTGGCGTTTTACCCACGCGATGGTGAAGTCAAGTCAGAAATTTTACGTAATGCAGATATTGCCCTAAACATGGCAATCAAAAATCATGTTCCAGTTTTTGTTTTTAATTCCAATTTACGCATGGCGCAAATCGAACGCATCGAAATTCAAAACGGTATGTTGACTGCGTTGCAAAGCGCCTCCGATCGTGAAAAATCTCAGTTCAGCATGGTCTTTCAACCGCAAGTGGAACTTCTGGATGCTGATACAGGAAAATTTCGGGTGGTTGGGGCAGAATCGTTGATTCGATGGAAGCATCCCAGCCTTGGCTTTCTTTCCCCAGGTAAGTTTATTCCGATTGCGGAGGACACGGGGCTCATCGTGCCGCTGGGAGCATGGATCTTACGTAAATCACTCCAAGAGCTAGCTGAATGGCAAACCATCGGGCTCAGTCACCTTCAAATGGGAATCAACTTGTCTACCCGACAATTCAGCCAAGAAAATATAATCGATGATATTGTAAAAATTTGTAGTCGACTGAACATTCCTTTTCATTCCGTTAAATTGGAAATTACCGAGGGCACCTTGATGCAGAATGTTTCGGAAAGCTCTAAAAAAATTGAATACCTCTTAAATTTAGGCTTCAATACCATGCTCGACGATTTTGGAACGGGATATTCTAGCTTGAGTTATTTGCGAATGCTTGCGATTTCTATCATCAAAATTGACAAAAGTTTTGTGGATGGCTTACCCACTGATATGAGTTCAGTGGCTCCTGTACGTGCTATTATTGAAATGGGACGTCAAATGAAAAAAGGTATCATTGTTGAAGGTGTAGAGCGGTGGGAGCAGGTTAGGTGGCTTTATGACCATGGCTGTCGCATTTTTCAAGGATATTATTTCAGTAAACCCTTATCACAGGAAGAATTTCGAAAATTCGCTTTGGATCATCAGGGATGAAAACGTGGGGGTGGAACCTCGCTTTTTATATTTTTACGATTTATTTGTTTGGCTGTGCTCAACTTCCCGATCCTACCCTTGAGTTCCGTGAAAATCTGCGTCGGGAAGTGAATACCCAACAATGGATTTTTCAAGATCTTAACGCTTCCTTTTCCCCCTTTATGGAGCAATACATTGTTCATTGGAAATTTCGTGAATTCAAAAGTCCCTGGGGAAACAAAACTCGGGTGGCCTTTCGTCTTTTTGACTGTAGTCAAGATGATCTATTCGCCGTGGTGTTCGTGCCACCAAGACCGCCGCGTGGAACCTTTTTTATCTTGCACGGATATCTTGCGAGCCTAGGCAATTTTTCGGGGATCATCCGGGTGATGCTGGAAGAGGGATGGGCAGTCACCGCGATGGATCTTCCCGGTCATGGCTTATCCGGCGGAGCTCGAGCCGATGCAAAGGATTTTATCATTTACCAGAAGAGCCTTAAATGTTGGTTAGAAAAACTTTCGGAAATTAGAACAGTCCTGCCCCGACCGTGGGTGGTTTTGGGGCATTCGACCGGAGCATCTGCCATCGTGGATTATTCTGTGCACAACGAACTTCCGTGGGACCTGGTGATCTTGAGTGCGCCCCTGATTCGACACGTTTGGTGGGAACTGGGTCAGGGGCTTAGCTGGGTCAATCAATGGTGGCTTAAATCGATACAACCCCTGGTTAGTCCCGATCCCTTGGTGGGCATTTACAATGTTCCCATCTCGTGGGTTCTTGCCCTTGGGCGGTGGGAGTCTCAACTGAGGTTAAAAGCTAAATCTGAAGTCAGCGTTTTATTCCATCAAGATCGAGACGACCAGGTAGTTCTTTACCAGCATAATTTGCCCCTTTTGGGAAGGGGCTTTCCTAATAACAAAGTGTTTTGGCAGCAAGGCATGGGCCATGTTACCCTCGCTGATTTCCATCGGTATCATGAAGCTTTTCTACCTATTTTAGATTGGATTCTTGAAAACCAAGGAGTAATGCATTTAGAAGAACAATGATCAGGGGTATTTTCCGTAGTTTAGCCTTTAGGACGGGTCTCATGTATTTAGTAATGACCCTACTCCTCATCGTGTTGTTCGTATTGATGATTTTTGAAAATCAACTCGACCTCATCATTGAAAATTCGCTTTTGAAGTCTCAGGAAAAATCACGTCAGATTTTGGGTGCCTTAGATAAAATTTTTACGATTAACTATGACTGGATACAAGACCGAAAAGCAGTTTACGAAAACTTGATTCTTTTGGAAGGGCTAGGTGAATTTCGTGTTTACACTGAAGATGGCGAGGTTATCCTTGATTCAAAAGGGCTGAAGGAAAACACCTGGGCAACCGATGAAGAATTCCGTGACATCAATGAAGTACTGACCAGGCAGGCTTTTGAAGGAAAAACCCAGGTTCAAAAACTGAAAGGAGAGAACCTAAAGGTGTACTTGAGTTTTTCCTTAACGCCTAACCAATTGGGTGTATTTCAGTATGATCTTTCCATGGTCGATATTGGTCGGTGGCTCGAAAGGTTGTACCAGCAGGTTTTTGTGGTTACCCTCTTGATTGTGATCATTAACGGAGGATTCGCTCTTTATTTCTTTGTTAAAATTTTTCATCCGCTTAGGATCATGGTCAGGGCCACCCGAACCATTCAGCAGGGTGATCTTGAAGTCCGTGTTCCCATCCATCAGAATGATGAAATTGGTGAGTTGGCCTTAGCATTCAACGAGATGGGGGCCGCCATTCGAAAAATGCACGATGAGGCACGCGGAGCTAACCCCCTATCAGGCTTACCGGGTAACCTCAGAATTATGCAAGAAATCGATGATCGTCTTTTAGCTGGTGACCTCTTTGCTGTTCTTTACATGGACTTAGACCATTTTAAGGCATATAATGACAAATACGGTTTTGCCAAAGGAGATGAGGTCATCCTTTTCGTGTGTCAGTGTCTTCTAGAAAGTAAGATGAACTTCCCTAACACCAATATCTTTATTGGGCACGAGGGAGGTGATGACTTTGTGGTGGTGATTGACTATGCGATTTGGAAGAATTTTGCGGACACATTCATCCAACGATTTGATCAAGGTATTGTTCAATTTTACAATCAACTTGATGCCAAAAATGGCTATATTGAAAGTCTAACCCGACAAGGAACCCCAGCGCGATTTCCCTTGATGAGCATATCGATTGCGGTGGTGAGTAATCGACACCGTAAGTATGAACACCATGCTCAGCTTGTTCAAGCTGCTGCTGAAATGAAGAAATTAGCCAAGAGTAAAGAAAGCTCTTCCTACGTTGAGGACCTCCGTGGCAATTAAATCAAGTCTCGGACGGGCTCCTTTATACCTTGTTTTTGTCCTTGGTTTGTTTGCTGGGACATTTTGGTTTAACGCAGAATTGCGACAAATTCGCGAAAAAGAAGTCAACACCTCGCTCAAGTTTGTGAAACTCGAAGAAGTGTCAGAACGTAATTTTATTATTTTGGGTCGAATCGATGTGCTCCTTGATCGGCTTTTGAAGGGTGAAATTACCCTCCAGCAAATGAATGCTGAAGCACGATTAGAAACCATGCTGCGAACCGAACGAATTGAACCGGTTGAAGAATTTAAGAATTCCTTTGCGCTACAAGTGGTCAACATTTTGCGCACCTTGCTGGGTAAGCCACACATCAAACCCCTCACAAATCAAGATCAATTCCAACGACTGGAGGAAGTCTATCTAAGAGAGCGCCTTAGGCGATTTAAGGAAGCCGAACAGCTTTATCGACGTCTTTTGGAGGAGGGGGTTAGTGTAGAAATGGAACCCCCAATTTTAATCCACCTTGCCTTCTGCATTTTAATGCAAGGAAGGTTGGACGAATCCAAACTTTATCTTGAGCGTCTCAAACGTGATCATTTTGGAGCTGAAGAGGTTCTAGTGGCGAACCATTTAGAAAAAGCCATAGAACAATTTCAGCAAGCACGGCAAAAACCATTAACAGGTACTCCCATTAACCAAGCAAGAGAACTTGCGCGTCGCTTAGAATTTGGTAAGGCTCAAGAGCGTATCAACGAGGCCTTGGGATCTCCACTGTCAACTCGTGAGAAAGCAGAGGCGCTCAAGGTTCTCGCTGATATTGCGGAACACGAGGGGCAGTTTGATGTTTCAACGATGAATCATGAAAAAATTATTTTACTTGATCCCCAAAGTGACATCGCAAAGGAAAGTCGTAGAAGGTTGGTTTTCATCAATCGTGTGTTGATTCAGGCTCCTTCGCAAGCGGCAATTCACGAACAAGCCTTGATTGAGGCAGGTGATAGAGAATTGTTAAATTCATTACGTTTTTTGAACCGTGGCTCAGTCAATGAAGAACAGGTTCGTGAAGTTCAAAATAATTGGGTCCTTATTGAAACCATACCAGGTCCAAGTCAGGTTTTTTCTGAGGATGTTTTTCTGGGGTATACACCGCTGGTTGTTGACTTCGATGAGAAAAGTATTCAGTTCACGGTGCGCCGTGGGGCTCAAAATCGGATTGTGACTGGACCCTTCAAGCCGGCGCAGCGTTTATTGATCCGGTGGGAGATCCCTACGGAGCGACGTGTCATAAGAAGACAAACGGAGATTACTCCAAATGAAGTTGAGAAACCAACCCAGGAACTGCCCAGTGTGGTCAGCTTGGAGAAACGAGGTATCGTATTCCAAGATTTGATGAGCTACCTGAAAAAGGGTTGGTGGATTAGGGATGAGTGGCTGAAGGCATTTTCAGAATTCAAAGGCAAAGCGAGTCAAGAGGAACTCTTAGAATTAGAAAGACAATCAGAATCCCGAATTTTAGAAGAAAAAAGTTTGGTTAAGGAACTAGAAAAAAAGATTCGCATTTTGAACGATGGAGAGAATCAAAAGGAGCATCAACGTTTACAAAGGTCGAGTATTGCTCTCATGGCAGGCGCAGCTTTAATAGGAGCCATGGCTTGGAGCATAGTGTCTGGCAATCAGCTTTATGATCAATATAAGACCACCGAAGATGAGTCCGTTTCAGCGCTTCGACTTCCTCTAATGGCCTTGAGTGCTGTGTCTTGGACTTCGGGCATATTGGGGGGGACTAGTTTGGCTTTTGGGGGATATGGATTTTGGGAGGAGGAACAAGAGAGAAAGAAGCACCTTCAACTCGACGAAGAAATCAAAAATTTACAAAAAGAGCTTGAGGTGCGAGAACCCGAGCCCTCCTATTTTTATCAAAACTTTTTTTAGAGAAAGAACCTAGGCTTGTGTGTCAGCCTGTTTTTCAACGTATGTTTACAACATTCCAAAACTTTTTTATAGTGATAATGATGCGGATTATTCTGGGGATTTTCATTTTAACTTTAATCGGTTGTTATCCATTAGATAGCACATGGGATCCTCTTTCGCCGAACTACATCCCACCGGGAAAGGCTGTGTTTGAGCCTAACGAGCAGATCAACTTTGGAATTGTTGAACAATTTACTAGTCACAATAAAACCCTTACGCTGCGAAATGGGGGCAAGCGAATTTTGAAAATTGAGTCGATTTCTCTCAGTAACTCTAATTTTTCCATTTTACCAATTGCCCTTCCCGTTGACTTAGAGCCGAACGCTTACTTAAACATAACCCTTTCCATCAACACAACAAACCTGGGTAATCTTGAGACTCAATTTAGCGCCCAAACTGCAAGGGGTACCCAAAGTATTCTCGTGGTTGGAAAAGTGGTAATTCCAGGAAGTGCTAGTCCTAATTTAGTCCTCTTGCAAGGAAAAAATGGTCGGTATGTGACTTACCAAAATGGCGATGTCTTTGATTTTGGGGGTGATCTCTCTTCAGAAATTACGGGTTGGCAGGTGCCATTTTTAGTTCAAAACAAGGGCAATCTTAATGCAACAAGCGTGACAGTGGTTGTTAGTGGGGCTGACTTCAACAGTTATGGAACTTTTTCTAATGTTACGCTTTTGAACGGTCAAAGCAGTTCAGAATTTCGGGTGCAATTCCCTCAAGGTGTTAACGCGGGGATTAAAACGGGAACAATCATGATCACTGCCGCAAACCACTCTCCGGTGTCGATTATATTGAACGGAGAGGTGCAACCCTCCACCCCCAAATTGATATTGGTTGATCGCAATGATAGTCAAACTTACGCACGCAATGGCAAACCCTTACTCGTCCTTCCCTCATACCGTGATTTTCGGATCATCAATTCTGGCAGTGGCACCATCTCCATTATTGGTTTAACCACCTTGTACTCACGACTTGAATATGATTTTTTAGGGCCAATGGTATTAAATGCCGGTCAGTCGGGAATTTTTAAACTAAGAAAATTGACCTCTGCATCTAGTGGGAGTGATATCCTTGATTTGAATACTACAAATGGGACCTACCAGTTTGCCTTTGAGGTAGAATGAGTTTGAGCAAAACCCTTTTTCTAGAGGTTTTAAATGAATATTAAAAGTTTTTTGAATATTCGGGCAAAGCTTTTCATTTCCATTTTGAGCTTTAGCGTTCCTTTAATTTTGGTTTTTGTATTTTTATTGATTTCTTCCCTAGGAATCATCAGCAATTATCAAAACCAAGCACAGGGGCTTAGGCTTCTTGCTCAGGTAGCAGAACTCAGAAAAGAGGCTTTTTCTGTCCTTGTTCAGCGTTCTTACGGAGATGTAAAAAAAACAATTGATGTTGAGACACAAGAAAAATTCCAAGCGGTTCTTAGTAACTTCTCTAATTTAGATTTTGAAGATTGGCTCTATTCTGAAGCGATCACTGAAAAATTTGTTGAGGACGAGAAGGTTCGTTATGTCAAAAAGGATATCTTTGAGAAAGCAAAATTGCTCATTGATCCATTTGAATCCTTTAACGATTTTATGAATCATTATCTCGGTTTAGCCCGAGACCTTCAAATTCTTGAAAAACAGATGATTTATCAGGGTAGAATTTTGTTTGATCAGCATCCCAACTCAAATTTATTACTGAGAATTTCCTATGATTACAACAACCAAATATTTAACAAACTAGAGTCGCTCTGGATTCTTTTTGTTAATAGCAACCAAAATACGGAAACTGTTGATTTAGGCTTATTAAAAGATATCTACGCTTTTGGTTTCTTTTTTGTTGATAAAATTAATTTGGTCAATGATCAACTCAAAATCTATTCCCAATATGAAAAGGAGGAGCACCCTGAGCATGATGAAAACCGGCTGCAACTCTTATGGGAAGAAATTGAACCAAAATTGTTTGAAGTGATAGAATTGATTTCATCAAATAACACAATTCAAATTCAATTTTTAAAAGATAAAATCAATCAATTCTATCAACTGATGATTGGCTTCAACAAGGAGGTTATTAGCTCTGCTATTCAAGACATCCAAACGCGGCTAACCGATCGGACTAGGGAACTAGTTTTTTTGGGTTTAATTATCGTTACTTTAGTTGGCATAGCGGTATTCCTGAACATTACCATCATGCGCAGCATTCGGCGGCAAACATTATTAGTACAGCAGGGGTTCAAGTCCATAGAAGAAAAAGACTTCACCAAAACCATTCCCATCTTGTCGGCAGATGAAATTGGTCATGTTGCACAGATCACCAATCGAACTGTTCAGCATCTGGGTGAAATGTTGTTCAAAATACGTCGAATGGGTGATGACCTTGGTCATGCCGTTGAACACACCCAAAAAACGGGAAACGACATGAGTCAAATCACATTGGAAAGTGCTAGTTCCCTCCATCAAATCACTAGTACGATGGAAGAGTTTTCGCGTACCCTTGAACATGTCAACAACAAGATTATTGAACAATACCAGATGACCCTCAAGGAAAATCGTGAAATTCAGACCATTTTTAAGAAGGTCAATGAGCTCTTGGAGCAGTCCCGGCAGCTGATTCAACAAGCTGACGTGACCGGCAAGGTATCAAAAGATGGAGAACAGAAGCTCACCCAGTCCATCGATACGTCAAATCAACTTGCTGAAAAAATGAATCAAACCTACGAGGTGATGACAGGAGTGAATCGTCATGCCTCAAAAATCGACGAAATTTTGTTGAGCGTTAAGCAAATTGCGGACAATACTAGTTTGTTAGCGATGAATGCCGCCATTGAAGCGGCGCATGCAGGTGAGGCGGGTAAGGGCTTTGCTGTTGTAGCGGAAGAAATCCGAAAACTCGCTGATGATGCCAAGGGGGCTGTTCTCAACATACAAGATATTTTGGAAGACCTTCGCGGGGGCGTTCAAGAAGCGGTACGCATCACCGAAATAGGAACCAAGGACGCCGAAAACATCGGAGTTTTAGGTCAAAATTCACGAGAGGCTATCCAGTCAATTACCGAGAAAATTCAATCCATGAACAAATCGATTACGGACATTATGGGATCGATTGGTGAGGTAGCTCAGGTATTCAAAGAACTCCTGGCTTTTAGCGACAACCTGCGAAACAGCTTTGATGTCATTCAAGAAGCTGTCAACGAACAGTCTGTTGGAGCCCGCGAAATGAGTGATAATATTGCCAATCTTGCCAAGGGGGCTGAAACGTTTCAGGAATTTGCAAGAAACCTCAAGGAAATGGCGAACGAACTTCAAGCCCACCGTGATAAACTTCATCAAGAGTTGGGTGGTTTTCAACTCCCCGATTTTAATGATAAACTTTCACTAAATTAAAGAATCAAATTTTTTACTTGCGCATAACTTTATTTAGAATAAGGTGCGTCGATTTTCCTTGTGTCCCATTTTATCAAAATGGGACAAGCCGCGTTGAGGAATGAAGGCAGACTTTTCGTTCATTTAGGAGGACTCAACATTGTTGGGGAGTGAGAAAGTTCTTAAAGATCCCATAGCCCGAGCATGATTTTTTTAGCGGCTTCCTTTCCCTGATCATTCAGGATGAGGAATTTAGCTTCAACATTGATATAGTTTCTTTTTTTGGCTTCGATAATAACCTTTTGCGCGTGAGTCTCTGGCCATCCCATGTGTTCGGCAAGATGATCACAATGGCATTCAATCGATTCGGTTTGACTTCCCAAGTGGTGACTCAGGTGAACCAAGAGCATACCCAAATCAAAATTGAAATTTTCGGATTTTTTGCGCAGCACCAAAGAAAGGATTCCCCAGCGAGGGCTTAAAACCAGGGCGATGAAGAAAATTATGCCCAGCATCACTGCAATCGAGGCTGCGATGTTGGTATCGGTCAAAATGGCGATGAGGTAGCCCAAAAAGGTCGCAACAGTGGCGATGATGAAACTTAAGAAAAATAGGGGTTTTAATTGATGAACCAAAAGCATTGCTGTCGCTGAGGGGGCCACAACGTAAGCCACCATCAAGACACTACCAACTGCATCAAAGGCTGCCACGGCGGTAAGGCTCATCACAAGCATCAAACCATAGTGAAAAATCCGGGCGGGAATACGCGAAGCTGTGGCATAGGTTGGATCAAAGGTGGTGATTTCTAATTCTTTGAAGAATAGAGCAGCAAGACTAAGGTTAACGATCAACACGGATGACATTTGAACCAGGCTTTTGGGGAAACTCCACCATCCTAAGGATATTCGGTCAAGAGGGATGTAAGCAAGTTCGCCTAAAAGGATGGCATCGGTGTCGAGGTGGATGTTTTCGGCAAAAAGCGTTGCAAGGATTACACCTAAGGCAAAAAGAAAGGGAAAGACAAGTCCAATAGAGGCATCGTGTTTGATGCGTCCCGTCTTCGTAAGCCCCTCAACAAGCACGACGGCAATCATGGCAAAAACCATCGCTCCTAACCAGGGTCCCATTCCTAAAACACTTCCACTAAGCACATAGCCAATCACAATGCCGGGCAATACAGAATGGGTAATGGCATCCGACATCAAACTCGTTTTTCTTAAAACGAGGTAGGTACCGGGTAAGGAACAAGCCAAGGCGGTCACTAGAGCTGTTATCAGCAATTCAAGGTTGACCATTCTTGTTTCCTTGTTTGAGGGTATCGACCCCTTTTTGAGTTAACGCGTAAAAATTTTCCTTGGTACGGGTAACAAGGCCTCGAAGCCGCAAAGCTTCCAAGGCTTGATGGGGTCCTTGGGTTTGATCGTCCATGGTGAGAAGGGTGGTTTTTTTGTGTTTGACAAATAGATCATGGTGGAGTTCACCGAGGCGCCCCATGTTTCGAAGCATTCTTTGCTGGGCAAAAGAATTTTGAAAAGTTCGTTCCAACATCCAACGTGCCAGTATGCCTCGTTGAGGGCTTAAAAGAAGACTGAGAAGGCTAAAAAAACTCAACGTTACAACGATTGAAGGGCCAGTGGGGATTTGGGGTTGAGCCAAACTGATCGTGGTGCCTAAGAAACCCGAAATACCACCAAATACGGCCGCCAGTAGGATCATGCCTTTGGGCGTTTGAACCCATTGCCGCGATGCTGCCGAAGGTGCTACCAAAAGAGCACTCATGAGGACTACCCCCACCACGCTTATCCCAATCACGATGCTGAGTACCACGATGCCCATGAGAAGGGATTCCCACAGCCAGGTTTTAATTCCAATACTTTTGCCAAAAAGTGAATCAAAAGAGATGAGCACCCATCTGTTCCAAAAAAGAATTAACACAACACCGATGAGGGACATCACAACGATGATAAGGATGAGGTCTGAATGGGTTAGGGCACCAGCTTGGCCAAAAAGGTAGTGGGTCAGACCAGCTTTGTTAGCTGTAACATTATTTTGTACCCAACTCAACAGCTGAACACCTAGGGCAAAGAAACTGCTCAAAATGATTGCTTGGGCAGCGTCTTGGTCAACTCGCGTTCGTCGAATCACGTAGTTGATGATGAGAGCTCCTGCCAAACTGAAGACAAAGGCCCCTAGGGCTAACCACAGCATGTCTCGTTGTAAAGTGAGAAGAAAGGCCAAAACCACACCTGGTAGGGCAGAGTGGCTCATGGTGTCACCAAGTAGGCTTTCTTTTCGTAAAAAAATGAAACATCCGAGGGCTCCCGTTCCCGCTCCTAAAATTGTGGTACTGAACAAAATATTTTGAAAGGTGGGATTACTCCACAGGGAAAATAACTCTTCAAACATGATTATTTTCCCTCAAAAACGGCAGAGTACCACCATAGGTGATTTTCAAGTTTTCAAAAGTGACAACTTGCGATGTCGGTCCCTGGTCGATCAGTCGTACATTCAAAAGAATCGCATAATCAAAATACTCTTTGACGGTTTGAAGGTCGTGGTGGACAACTACAATGGTTTTTCCTTTGGAACGAAGGTCCTTCAACATTTCGACAATGACTCGTTCAGAGTGAGCGTCGATTCCTTGGAAGGGTTCATCTAAAAAATAAAGCTCTGCGTTTTGCACCAAGGCACGCGCAAGAAAACAACGCTGTTGTTGCCCCCCAGAAAGCTCCCCAATGGGTCGGTTTGCGAGCTCTAAAATTTGAAGACGTTCAAGAGCTTCCATGGCCTCAGATGTTTCCTTCTTGCCGGGGCGCCTCACCAAACCTAGGCGTCCGTAGGTTCCCATCCGAGCTACTTCCAATACGGTGATCGGAAAATCCCAGTCCACCCCTGAACGTTGAGGAACGTAGGAACACAGGGGTAGGGCCGCCTGAATAGATTGCCCTAACAGCCGAATACGTCCCGCTGAAATTTTTAAAAGTCCCAAGGCAGCTTTGAGGAGGGTGGATTTTCCCGCTCCATTGGGTCCCAGGATGCAGCTCAGACTTCCACGCGGAATACTCGCATCAACGTCCCATAAGGCGGGATGACCTAAGTAGGCCACGGTGAGGTCTTCAATTTCAACGGCTTTATCGAGCATTGTTACCTCGTAAAAGGGCTTGATGGATGATGTGCACATTATGAAGGAAGCTACCCCTCCATGTCTCAGTTCCTTTTTCCGAACCGGTGCTGTCAGAAAATAGTTCTCCCCCCAGGGTAAATTCCCCCCCGCGGTTGCGAATGGCCTCTTCCAGGGCCTTGATGGTTCTAGGGGAAATCGTGCTTTCAAAAAAGGCGGTTGGAACACGGTGTGAGACCATCCAATCAGCTAATTCATCGATGACTCGAGTGTTTGCTTCGGTGATCGTGCTGATACCCTGGATTGACTTGAGGGTGAAATCATAGGCCCGACCAAAATACTGAAAAGCATCGTGAGCACTCACCAGAACACGTCGTTCAGGTGGTAGAGATTCAAATAATTCCAAGGCTTCTTGATGAGCCCGTAAAATTTCTTGTTTCACTTGATGATAGCGCTCTTGAAGATTGGAGTGTTGACTGGGCGGAAGCAAAGAGGCACACTTTTCGTAGACCGCCTCGGCAACAAAAAGCCAGACCTGGGGATCCCACCAAATATGGGGGTCAGCAGTCCCAAATTCATCCAGCATGACGAGACGATCCCGAGGGATGGCTTGCGCAACGGCAAAGGCCTTGTCGCCTAATTTTTTCAACACCTCAGTGAGTTTAGCTTCTAAGTGGAGGCCATTGTATAAAATCAAACGCGCATTGATGAGGCGGTCGACATCGCCAGCAGTTGCTCGGTACAAGTGGGGGTCAACACCCGGCTTCATTAAGGTGTAAACAGATAAATCATTCCCCGCAATCTGAGAACTCAGATCTCCAAGAAAAGTGGTTGTCACCACCAGATCGTAGGTGGTGGTCGGGGAACAACCCATGCTCAAAATCGCAAAAACAAGAGCCCTGAAAATCCTAAGTTTAACTTTATTCACGAAGTTTTCCATGATGACATGTTGATCGATTCGGAGAAATCAATTTGTTCTAACATTTCGTTTTTCTTAGGATACTTTTCAAAAAAAACTTTGTCAATGAATGTAAGTGGTGGGATTTGCACAAGGAATTGGGAGGTGAGGCTTACGAATTTTAGTGAAAGAGTACATGCTGATTTTGATGTTATTAGTGTCGTAATTTTTCTAGGATTCGAAACGGGCGGTAGAGAATGTTCATCGGAACATCCCACGAGCCCGCACGGTGCACAATTTGGCCCCCAAAGTATCGCTTAAAATCATAAAGTCCGGCCAGTGGATGCTTTGGGTTGGCGTCTGGGGGGATACCACACATATCCAAGGTGTGGCAGCCTTGAGACTTTGCCCATTGCATCACTCGCCATATCATTAGGTAAACCGATTTGAGGTTGCGTTTGAGGTTCGAACTGGCACTGTATAAATAGGTGGCCCGACCGTTCACGAGGCTAACAATACACCCCGCCAAAAATTCCGATTCATGATGAGCCAAGAACACCCGTGCCTTGAACTTACCTCGTCCTTGGTAGGCTTCCATCATGTCCATAAAGGTTTGGTAGTAAGAGGCTGGATGGCCTTTGAAAGAATCGCGTTCGGTTGTCTGTTGAAAGAGCGCATACCACTGAGCCACGGCCTCGGCTCCGTGATCGGTCACGATCACACCCTTGCGTTCGGCATAGTTAACGTTGTATCGGTGTCCCCGCTCCATTTCGGCCAAAAGCTGGCTTTCCGGCTTAGTTAAATCAATGATGACTGTGTCGGGCACTTGAACTTGTTGGCCTTTTTTCAAAGGGGGAAGCGTGACTAAGGGATGATCAACCACAACGGGGAGGTCCCAACGCAGGGCAAGAAGGGGATGAGGGAGATGGGGTTTTAACATTTCGGTTAGTTTTTCGATACGTTGACCCACCCCTTCTGCACTCAAGCCATAAGGTCCAAAGGGAACATAAGCTAACCAAAGGGGACCTGCAATTTTTCGGCTCAGAACAAGGAAGGAAAGCTCTTGATTGAGGTTCAAAAGCGATAAACGAAACGCCTGGGCCTGCCAGCCACCCGTGGCCTTTTTGAAATTTCCCCAAAAGCTCGTTTGAAGAAGCTCTTGGGTATCGTCCAATTCGTAAAGGTCAATGGAATTGATTTCAAATTCGGTGCTCACAGCCAGAGCATACTGAACTTGAGAGAATTTTCCTAGACTCTTAAAGAAATCGTGAAAATTATGGTATGCTATGCTTGGTAGATCGTGAGCAGGAGGCAAAAAAAATGTACGATATTGGATTTGATTTGGGTGGAACCAAGATGGCAGCAGGCTTGGTGGACGACAAGGGGAAGGTGATTAGTCAAGTAAAGGAAAAGTTAGGAAAGATCACCCAGGTTGATTCGGTTGTGGAGCAAATGGTTGAGCTTTTAAGTGGGCTGTTGATGCAGGCAGGGGTCAAAGCCTCTGATGTGCGGACAGCTGGCGTTGCGGTCCCTGGGATTTTGGATCGCAAGCGGGGAAAGGTGATGATGAGCCCTAACCTGGGCTTTGATAATTATCCCTTGGTGGAAAAAATTCAAAAGCACCATCGCTTTCCCATCGTACTTGAAAACGATGTGAATGCCGGTCTTTGGGGCGAATATGCCTTGAATCTCCGTCAGTACCAACACGTTCTTGGGGTGTTTCCAGGAACGGGCATTGGCGGTGGCTTGATCATCAACGGAAAACTCTATCGGGGAGCAAGTGGAAATGCGGGCGAGGTTGGGCACATCACCTTGCAGCGAGAAGGACCCCTGTGTGGTTGTGGGCAGCTCGGTCACTTGGAAGCCCTAGCAAGTCGAACGGCTATGGCAAAGGATGCGGCCTTTTTGATAAGCACGGGACGCCTTCCTAAGGAGTTGGAAGAGTTTGGTACTGATTTTCGGAACATTTCGAGCAAGTTTTTTGCGCTAGGTCTCAAAATGAGGCAACCCGACGTGATGGGAATCATCGACCGTTCCATCGAGTGGATGGGACTGGGGTTGGCCAGCATGATTAACATCCTTGATCCCGAAATTGTGGTTCTGGGTGGGGGCTTGGTAGACAAACTTGGAGATTACTATGTCAAAAAGGTGGAGTCGTCCATGAAGAGCCACGCCATGCCTGGTATTGGCGGAAATGTCAAGGTTGTTCAAGCAAAACTTGGCGATGATGCTGCCATCATTGGCTCGGCCTTGTTAGCCAGAGAGCAGTCATGAGCCCTGTTTTGAAAGCGGTCATTAACTGTGGTTCATCAAGTATCCGCATGATCATCTGTGAATTTGATTCAGACGGACGCCCCCAGGTAATTGATCAAGCAATTCAGTACCTGCCCATGGGGCGTGATGTGTTCACCACAGGACAGATCTCCAACAAGACCATGACACGAGCCATGGAAATTTTGAAATTGTACCGGGAGCTTTTGAACGGTTACGGCATTGACCTGAAAGACGTGGAAGTAATTGGAACCGCTGCCGTACGAGAAGCCACCAATCGCGAAAACTTTGCCGACCGAATCGAAATTCGAACGGGTTTTTCTATTCGCTTCATTGATGGTTTAGAGGAAAACCGATTGAGTTATATGGCTATCCTCTATGCTTTGGGTTCTGATGTCGGAATGCTTTCTAAGGGCAACACCCTCATCATGGAGGTTAGTGGTGGGGCGACTGAGGTCATTTTATTACGCAAGGGTATTATCGGTTCAGTTCATAGTCTAAGTTTTGGCGCCATTCGGTTTCAAGAAATGTTTCGACAAAAGAAGGGCTTTGTCGAAGTTAAATCGCACGAATTAGAGCAAAATATTTCATCCCTACGCGAACTCATCCATGAAGATTGTAAAAGTAGGAACATCAATCGCGTGTTCTTGCTGGGCAACTACGCGCGAATTGCGGCAGAGATGATCGGTAAAACTACAAATCCTAAGCTAATTGAGGTGAATCACGAGGCTTGGAATCGTCTCGCCGAAGAACTTTATCATTTGCCACCTGAAGAAATTGTTAAGCGTTACGGTGTGGCAGCAGCAGCCGCCGATGGCATGGGAACGGCTCTCTTAGCTTATCGCTACCTACTCAAAGAAATTGATTGTGAAACCATCTTGGTGCCCAAGGTGGGTATCTCCGAAGGGTTGGTAATGGAATCACGTCCAGGTATTGACCCCGATGTACAGGCTAAATTTTGGAATCAGGTCAAAAACAGCGCCATAGCCCTAGGCAAAAAGTATGATTTTGATTTGGAGCATGCCCGCGTGGTTGCCAGCTTAAGTATGCAGCTTTTTGATCAACTGGTTCATGAACACCGTATGACAAAGAGGCAGCGCCTTCTCTTGGAAATTGCAGCTTTTTTACACGATATTGGAACTTACGTAAAACCCAGTGCCCACCACAAACACGGGCAATACCTGGTTGAAAACAGCGAGATTTTCGGGCTTGGTTCGCACGATTTGAAGGTGATTGGAAATGTTGTTCGTTATCACCGCAAATCAACACCCCAAAACACCCACCTAGGTTTTGTTTCTCTCAGTCGTGAAGACCGACTCACCGTGATGAAAATGGCTGCCATCCTGCGGATTGCTGATGCCCTGGATCGAAGCCACTCCCAAAAAGTTAAAGAACTTAAGATCAACATTACCGAAGATACCGTCGAACTGTTAGTAAACTGTGATGAAGATTTAGGTGCGGAAAAATTGAGTCTTTCGGACAAGGGAACTTTTTTTGAAGATGTTTTTGGATACTCCCTAAAGTTGATTCAAACAAAGAAAGGAGCGTCAAATTGAGTAAGGAAAAAATGATGTTTTTGAACCGTGAATTAAGTTGGATAGAGTTTAATCGCCGTGTATTAAATGAGGCAAAGCGAATCGAGCTTCCTCTTTTAGAGCGGTTAAAATTTTTAGCCATTACTGCCTCAAATTTTGATGAATTTTTCATGGTTCGTGTTGCCAGCTTGCGTCGGGCAATGCGTTCGGGCAATTTACCCTACGGCCCCACTCGGGAACGCCCCAGTGAACAACTTGAAGAAATTTTGAAGCGTTATGTTGACTTTGTGTCTGAACAATACACGATCCACGATGAGATCATCGAACGACTCCATGATCATGGCATTCGGATTTTGAACCTCAATGAGGTGACACAAGCACAAAAACAGGAGCTCGAGTCTTTCTTTGAGAATGAGCTTTTTAATGTTCTTGCCCCAGTCAAGGTAGAATCAAAGCGTCCCTTTCCTTTCACGGCGGGTCTGAGGCTCAACTTGGCCTTTCTCCTTCAAAGCCTTGAACAGGCAACAGAGAGCTCCGCTAAAGTGGATCAAGCAGCTATCGATTCCAGCACAGTATCCGATGAAGCAAAAAATGAAGATTTGAAGCTTGCCATTTTGGAAATTCCGTCCTATCTTCCACGTTTCTATGAAATTAACTCGTTTGGTAAAACACGCAACTTTATTCGGATGGAAGATCTCATTTTACTATTTTCAGAGCGCTTGTTTGAGGGCTACAAAATTCTCAAACATCTTAGCTTTCGGCTAACCCGCGATGCCGACATTCCTGTTGATGAAGAAAAAGAAGAAGACTTTGTGGAGGCGATGAACAAAATTTTGATGAATCGTCGGCATTCCCACCGTGTTCGACTAGAAATTAACTCGCCCCCCCAAGCCGATGACTTGATTGAGCGTTTGATACAAGAGCTTGAAATCGATCGGCGGGTGGTGTTTCACATTCCAGGGCCCTTAAGCCTTCGTGATTATTTTTGGTTGGCAACTCAGGACTTTTCTCCGGAACTTTGTTTTGAGTCTTGGGAACCTGTTTTGACCATACCAGACACTCAAAATCTATGGGACCTAATCCGTGAAAAAGATGTGCTTATTTTTCCACCCTACCATTCGTTTTCACCCGTGGTACGTTTATTGCAGGAAGCAGCAAACGATCCTAATGTTCTCAGTATTCGAATGACTCTTTACCGAACTGGTGGGGACAGTCCCATCGTTCAAGCCTTGGTTCGGGCGGCTGAGAACGGCAAACAAGTCTTGGTTTTGGTAGAACTCAAGGCTCGTTTTGATGAAGAACAAAATCTTGGTTGGGCTCAAACGTTGGAAAAGGTGGGGTGCATTGTGATTTACGGGGTGGCCAACCTCAAGGTTCACGCCAAGGCCATGCTCATCGTGCGGCGCGAGGAAGACGGCATTCGCCGTTATGTGCACTTGGGTACGGGGAACTACCACGTCAAAACAAGCAGGCTCTACACCGATTTGGGTATCTTTTCGTCGCGCAACGAGTACACCTACGAGGTGGCGCAGTTCTTCAATTCCATCACGGGTTATTCAGTAGTTCAACTTTCGCACTATATTATCATGGCACCCCACCACCTCAAAAAGAAACTTCTCAGTTTGATTGAGTGGCAAACTAACCAAGCTAAAGCAGGAATTCCTTCACGGATTCGCGCTAAGATGAATGCCCTCGCCGATGAAGACATCATCAAGGCTCTCTACCGAGCGGCAGAGGCAGGCGTCAAAATCGAACTCAATGTTCGCGGTATTTGTATGCTCAACCCTGGTTATGTGCCCAACGCCCACATCCATATCATCAGTATCATCGACCGATTTTTAGAACACGCGCGCATCTTCTTCTTTGAGTCAGGTGAGCGACAGGAGGTGTTTCTTGCAAGTGCGGACTGGATGTACCGAAATTTGGAGCGGAGAGTTGAACTCATGTTCAGTGTCATCCAAGAAGATCATCGGCAGACCATCCTGCACATCCTTGATGTTATTTTTTCAGATAATGTGAACTCACACCTCCTCAACACTAAGGGCGAGTGGGAACGCCTTCATCCACAGGGGCAGAAGCCAGTGCGTGCTCAGTGGGTTTTTCATGAAGAAGCTGAAATGTGGAAAAAAAGGCAAAACGAAAAGCGTGATGAGGACCTTGGAGTTCGACGCAAAAGCTAGGTGATTTATTCAACTCCTTCTTGAATGACCTGACGAACCAGGTTGGTGTCCACCTGACGTACCACGGTCTTACCGAGATCCTCTTGAAGCACGAAGCGCACTTGTCCTTCCTTTTTCTTTTTATCGTGAACCATGGCATTGAGAATCTTCTCAGGCTCAACTCCGACCGCTTGTAACCGAAAACCAAATGAAGAAAGGAGAGAACGAACCGAGTGAACATAGTACTTGGGGGTTAGACCTAATTTTTGCCCCAATTCGAGGGCTCTCACCATCCCCCACGCAACGGCTTCGCCGTGTTTCCAATTTTGAAAACCCGTTGCGGTCTCAAGAGCGTGGGCAAAAGTGTGCCCCAGATTGAGGTGGGCTCGTAAGCCGCTTTCGCGAAAATCGTTTTCGACATACCACACCTTAACCATGATGGACAGTCGAATGAGTTCCTCCATGATGCCGGCCTCGCGGTTTTTAATTTTTGCATGGTGAGCTTGAAGGAAATCCCAAAGGGGTTGGGGACGAAGAAGGGCATGCTTAATAACTTCTGCCATACCACACCAGTAATCGCGGTTGGGCAAGGTGTTGAGCGCCTGGGGCCAAATCACGATTTCATGAGCAGGGTAAAAGGTGCCGATCATATTCTTCCAACCCCGAAAATCCACCCCTGTTTTTCCACCGATCGCTGCATCCACCATGGCGAGTAGAGTAGTTGGAATCAGAACCAACCTGGTGCCGCGCATGTAGAGGCTTGCGGCAAATGCGGCCATGTCGCAAACCACTCCCCCTCCGGCTCCCCCAATCGTGTTGTCACGTCCTAGTTTGAGACCCGCCGCGTGATCCAGAAAGTTTTCAACGGTACTCAAGAGCTTGTGTTCCTCACCACTGGGAATCACGAAGGGTTGAAACCAAGGACCGAGAGCACGGGTGTTGGTGTCAACCAGGGTGAGATCAAGTTGAGGTAAATCAGCTTCGTCTTCGATGAATCGGATAGTGCTCGTGAATTCACCGAGCTTCAGGGTGTGGTGCCAGCTCACTCATCCTCCTTGGGAATTAGGCTATAAATGGTTTTGATCATTTGCCGAATTTCATCATCGGCAATTTCGTAGACCCGTCGGGTCCCCTCGGGATGAGATTCGACAATCCCTTTTTCTTTTAAGATGGCTAAGTGTTGACTCACGACGGGCTGGCTTTCTCCAACGCATTGCCAGAGGTCACTCACACAGGGGTGTTCCTGGGCGATGAGCATAAGGAGCTTCAACCTCAAGGGATGGCCAATGGCCTTTAGCTTGGCCGAAAAGGACTCAATCCAGGGTTCGGGACACAGAGGCTTTACCATATTTTTAATATAGTATATTAACTATATAGGATCAATAGCGCCTGAAACAGTCTTGGACGCTCGAGGACATAACCATTTGATTCCAGTAGCCTGCAGGCTAACCTAAGTAGAGAAATTGGACGGTGCATAAAAAATGAATCGGTTTTGGGGGACTTGGTCTAGGACATTCACTTATACAAATTTACCTACCCCAAGGAGTTTTCATGGATAATCCCATTTACCTCAAGGTGAGGGTCTTCCCTAATTCAAAAAAAGAAGAAGTGCATCAGAAAATGTGCGATGAATTTGTGGTTAAGGTCAGGGAGAAGGCTGAACAGGGTCGAGCCAATCAGCGGGTCAAAGAGCTTTTAAGTGAGCACTTGGGCATCCCAGAAGAGCGATTGGTCTTAATCCGCGGGGCGAGCAACGCACACAAAATCTATAAGGTGATTATACGGTCTGAATAAGACTTAGCTAAATTTCCCATGGCAGTGTTTGTACTTTTTACCACTCCCACAGGGGCAGGGGTCGTTGCGACCCACCTTGGGAACAGTTCGAACCACCGTTGTTGATCGAGCTTGACCCCGTTGTGGCATGGCTTGCCCACTTCCACCTCCCGAAGCTGAGGCCCCAAGAGCTCCGAAGGCGCCCATGCTGACGTGGTCAGTGCGAAGACCGGCTAGACGGCGTTCTTGACGGTTAACAGGCGATTGTTGAAATCGTACTTTGAAAATCTTGCGTGCCACATAGGTCCGAATTTCCACAATGAGCTGGTCAAACATCTCGGCACCTTCGAGCTTGTACTCAACAAGGGGATTTTTTTGTGCGTAACTTCGAAGATAAACGGCTTCGCGTAGGGCTTCCATGTTCTCCAAGTGCGCTTGCCACAACGAGTCAATTTTTCGAAGGTACTCATAGCGAATGAACTGATTGAGGATTTCGGGACCCACTATTTCTTCTTTGGACAACAAATCTTGGGTAAGGAAGATACGAACCTTTTCTTGAAGCCGATCTAGGGTCCAAGAGGCAGGAGACCCATCCTGTGGAGCGGTCGTAAAGGCAAAGTAATCATGAAGCATTTCCAGAATGATCGGAGCATTACTTCCAAGTACTCGGTCCTTGGTGTAGGGTTCTAAAATTTCTTCAAGGAGGTCTAGTCCAGCTTGAAGAACCCGTTCCTTTAGATTTTGATCCGCTAAGATCTTGTCGCGGTGCTGATAGATGAAAACTCGCTGTTGGGACAACACATCATCGTATTCCAGAAGATGCTTTCGAATTTCAAAGTTTCGCTCTTCAACCTTCTTTTGCGCATTTTCCAGGCTCTTACTTAGCCATGGGTGAAAAAGCGGTTCGCCATCATCCATACCCATGCGAGCCATCCAGGCCCTCGTGCTGTCGCTAGCAAAAAGGCGCATCAGGGTGTCATCAAGCGACACATAAAAACGGCTCCTGCCGGGGTCGCCCTGCCTTCCGCTTCGGCCACGGAGCTGGTTATCAATTCGCCGACTTTCGTGACGTTCGGTTCCTAAAACGTAGAGCCCCCCTAGTGTTTTGACCTCTTCGTAATCTTTTCGGTTTTGTTCCAACTCGCGGGCCAAATACTCCGCGTAAACCTCGGGAGGGGCATCAGGACCTGCTTTTTTACGGGCTCTAAATTCGGGGTTGCCGCCTAGTTTAATGTCAGTACCCCGACCCGCCATGTTGGTGGCAATGGTCACAGCTCCCTTAGCCCCAGCCTCGGCAATGATGAGGGCCTCGCGGTGGTGGTTTTTTGCGTTGAGCACCTCATGGCGAATTCCTTTTCGGAGAAGCAGGTTTGATAATTTCTCACTTTTTTCAATACTGACTGTTCCGACCAAGATGGGCTGTCCACGGCTATGGACTTCTTGAATTTCTTTGACGATGGCCGCGTTCTTTTGATCCTCGCTGAAGTAGATTAAATCATCGTCGTCAACGCGTGCCACGGGGCGGTTAGTGGGAATGACGGTAACATCTAAGTTGTAGATTTTACTGAATTCTTTGGCCTCGGTGTCGGCTGTTCCCGTCATGCCCGCGAGCTTTTCGTACATTCGAAAATAATTTTGGAAGGTGATGGTGGCAATGGTTTTGTTTTGCTGGGCCACCCTAATTTTTTCTTTGGCTTCAATGGCTTGGTGAAGACCGTCCGAGTACCTTCGTCCGTGAAGAATTCGCCCGGTGAACTCATCCACGATTTCTACTTTCCCGTCTTGAACCACATAATCCACATCCTTGTGAAAGAGCGTGTGCGCCTTGAGGGCTTGGGTGAAGTAATGGATGTACTCAAAGTTCTCTTCATTAAACAGACTGTCGGAGATGAGCTTGCGCTTGAGGAGGATTTGTTCGATCTTGTTCATTCCTTGGTCGGTAAAGCTAATGCGCTTACCTTTTTCATCTCTCTTGTAATCCCCGACGGGATTTTCGGGGTAGTCGCCGGTGGTTGGGTCTTTTTCGCATTCGGTCAATAACCCAACCAAACTGTCGACTTCCTGAAATTTTCGGGTATCATCTTCTACCGCCCCAGAAATGATGAGAGGGGTTCGTGCCTCGTCGATCAGGATAGAGTCAATCTCATCAATGATGGCTAGATAGTGACCGCGCTGGACTTTTTGAGAAAGGTCCCAGACCATGTTGTCGCGTAGGTAGTCAAAGCCAAGTTCGTTGTTGGTAGCGTAGGTGATGTCTTTGCTGTAGTTTAATTTCCGGGTTTCATTATCCATCTGGGATAGAATACAGCCCACGCTCAGGCCAAGGTAATTAAAAACGGGCTGCATCCATCGGCTATCGCGCTCGGCCAGGTAATCATTAACCGTGACCATGTGCACTCCCCGGCCAGGGAGGGCATTGAGGTAGGCGGCGGCAACCGAGCTCAGGGTTTTTCCCTCACCCGTTTTCATTTCCATGATGCGCCCCTGGTGAAGGACCAGGCCGCCTAGGATCTGAACATCGTAGGGGCGTTCTCCCAGGGTGCGTCGGGCTGCTTCACGTGCCAGGGCAAAGGCTTGGGGGAGGATATCATCCAATTTTTTACCACGGGTCAAGTCTTCTTTGAATTTTTGGGTCTGTTTGGGGAATTCATCGCTGGTCAGAGTAAGCGCCCAACTTTCCAATTCGTTAATTTTATGGAGAAGGGGAATGAGCTTTTTTAATTCGCGTTCGTGTTGGGTACCAAAAAGGGCTTTAATAAGCTGAGCAATCATGTTTCAACCCTAAATGAAAATCAAAAAGGGGTCAAGATTGACATCTAGCATCAAAAAAAGTTAGACTTTGACCAATGCGTCAAAATGAGTTGCTTCTTTTGAGCTTGGTTTTGGTCCTTGTTGGTTGTCAATCGCAGGAGGTCATCAGCCTCGAAAAGGAGGAGCGTTTCACTCTGAACCTGGGAGTTCTGGAAGATGAACTCGATCTTTTTTTGCGAGGAGGTACTGCTCCCCCCCAGGAGACTTACTTAGTGCTTCAGGATGGGATGTTCTTCATCCTCAACGGATCAAGAGCCAAGCTCATGGAGTTCACCAGCTTTGGCGATCTGCTGAAAATCATCTTCAACCCTGACCTCAATCCCACACCCATCACCCTGCGGGTCATCGAATCAAGTGATCTTGTCTCAAACAAGGTGGCAATCCCCTTTGCCTTTCAATCAACGGGCAAGTTTGTGGTTTCCCCAGAACGTGACCTTTATATCGAAGACCGTCAGTCTACCATGGGACGATTTGGCCAACAACGAGGCCAAGGGGATTCAGTGATCCTACGTTTTGACCGTCGCGGTCGTTACATCGATTATATTGGCCAAGAGGGAATCGCTGGAACCCCCTTTGGGTTCATCCATGGTCTTTACACGAACGAACAAGGTCACCTCATTGTTGCTACCCGTTCCTCAACGGAGCTTGAGGTCTGGGTCTATGACAAGGCAGGTGATCCAGTCCACCAGAAAAAGTTTGATTTTGCCAAATTGCCCATTCCCGACGTCTATAAGGATCAAGCAGTCCAAGCCCTCTTTGAAACGATGGCTTATGATTGGACCAAGGATTGGATCTATCTTTACGTCAGCTATCTCTCCCCGGTGCTGAGTGATGATAGTCGGGTCCAAGTGGGGGTTCAAATCATGAGTAGCTGGATTTTGACCTTTGACCTGACTCAAGATGCCTACGTGGATTCCTTCCAGGCCCCGCGCGTGGTTGTTCAGGTTCAAGAGGGTGAGGTTAAGCGTGCCCAGGACCGACCCTTGGAATTTTTGGGGGTGACCCAGGGGAGGGATTTTTGTTTTTTAGGGCTTGAGAATCCAGGGCTTTTTCGGCTCATCTTCACCGATGCTCGCGGCGATATTACCGAACAACGCGGGCTTCCCATCGATTTACAAGACTTTAAGTTTTATCAATTTTACCTTGCTTCCAACGGCACCCTCGGTGCCTTGTTAAGTGATGGCAAAAGGGTCAAGGCTGTGTGGTGGCGAACCGACCGACTCTTGGGCTTGTTCAATGCAGCACCTAATTTTTAGCCATCAAGCCCAGGCGCTTGACCTCTCTGCTCAAAAACTCGGATTAGACATTCCTATCCTCATGGAGGTTGCGGGACTCAGAATGTGGGAAAGGATTCGCTCTCATTTTCCCCATCCTAACACCCCATTTTTTTTCCTCGTTGGTCCCGGACACAATGGGGGAGACGCCCTGGTTGTGGCGCGACACGCGTGGACGGCTGGCTATCGCAACCTCAAGCTTCACGTCCCTGTTTCAACGCTTAAGCCTACCACCCAAAAACAACTCGACATTCTTCAAAATATGGGGCTCGGTTCTCGTATTGTAGTTTCTTGGAACGGAGACCTTCAACCCAGCACCGTGGTGATTGAGGGTCTCAGTGGGGCAGGGCGTCTTCCCCAGCACCTCGATGGTCTCATCGCTAAGCTCAATGAACTGAACAATCCTAAAATAGCTCTTGATTTGCCGTGCGGGCTTGGACAAGGCAATACCTACCACGCAACGCTGACCCTCAGCGTTGCTCCGCTCAAGGTCGAATTGTTTATACCCCAAAATCGCTGTTATTGTGGCACGATCGAGACGATTGAGATGCCTTGGCCTCTCCAGGAACTTGGAGAACTTGAGCGCTCAACAAACATCACGCTAGTGGATCTCGATGACCTGGTGGGTCAATTAGCCTCGCTTCGTCCCCAGCCTTGGGACCACAAGGGCAAGAGGGGCAGGGTAGGGATTTGGGCGGGGCAGGCCGAGATGCTGGGAGCCGGAAAGATGGCAAGCTTAGCAGCCATCCAAGTTGCCGGCGTGGTGGAATGGCACGTTCACGAAAAAGACTTGCCGGCGGCCCAGATGGGCGTTTTAGGTCCCCTAACGCGAATCTTCGATCCCGACCGTTTGGCGAAATTAGCTGATACCTATCAGAGCATCCTGGTGGGACCGGGGCTTGATCCCGAGACAGCCCTTGAGATCGTGAACCAACTCGGATCCACCCAAGCCGATTTGGTTCTCGATGCAGGAGCGCTCAGCCCCAACGTGCTTTCCCTCCTTACCAACAAGCGTAGGGTAATACTCACCCCCCATCCGGGCGAGATGGCACGACTGATGAGGGTATCGGTAGAGCATGTTTTGAAAGACCCTGTGGGAGTCTTGAAGCAGGTTCCCGAACACGCCATCGTGGTTCTAAAATCCCAACCCCTATGGATTAGCTTTCAAGGGCAGCCCTGGGTACTTGATACGCATAACCCTGCCTTAGGGTTTGGTGGCAGTGGTGACATCTTGGCTGGGTTGATGGCTGGTCTTGCTGCCCGATTGGAGCCCCTTGAGGCAGTCTTTGCAGCGGTGGCGCTTCATCAGAAGGCTGCCCAGGTTAAGACCCGGTGGTTGAATCCCGAAATTTTACTTATGAACCTTTCCCAGGTTCTTGCGGAGGTATGGAGTGCCTAGCCATGTTTGGGGGGGCCCAGAAATGATAACCCCTGAGGGAATCCCAATCTACTACAAGGACCCAAATGAGCCCAAACCATGTCCCCCCCAGCCGGATCAAAAAAAGCGTTCTTGGCTTAAGCGCAATCTCGCCCAAGCCATGACCTTTTTCAATCTCATTTTTCTTTTATTGATCTTTTTTTGGGTCAATACCCTGTCACGCGAGGGACCCGTCAAACTGGAATCAGGCTGGACCCTTCGGGCTGAATTTTTTGACGATGATGAGACAGGAATTCTTAGCCTACGTTTTGAATCGGATCAGCCCAAACGCATGGCGGTGGAAATTTTGGTTGGTCAAAATCAACGCTCAATTCAAACCATCAGCCTGATTTTGGAAGAGAGCTCGCCGCAGATTTTTCGTTTTCGACTCAATTTCAAACCCACTCAAGAAGCTCTAGACTTGTGGATTTTTAATAAAAAAATTAAGGTTTTCAAAGGCTAGATATTGACCAAAAGGGCTTAAGGTACCTACTATGTGCCGGGGGAAATGCTTATGTTGCAGGTTTATTTCTTACTGGTTGTTTCTAATATTGTGGTTGGACTGATGCTTGGGGCCTCGTTTTTCCGTGATCGTTTTTCCAGTGAGTTTTTTACCGCTATTCAAAATCGGAGTGTCCAAAAGAGCTTTGGACTAATTGCGGTTCTCATTGGATTTTTCGGTTTAATAGCCGTTCTGCCTGATGATCTTCCCATTTTGGGAAACTTGCTTCCTGCCCTCAGTAGCATCATCGTTGGGCTTGCCCTCTTCATCGGTGAGCCATCTGATGAAATCGTCTTACCGCCCTGGGCAGAATTAGCTCATCAGTTTATTTATCACAACAATGGGATCATCAGCATCATAGCAATTGTGTTTGGAATTTTGCACTTCATCTTTCCCACAGCTTTGTTTCTTTGAGAACTGAGTGTGAACACCAGCGTTTGCGGCATATTACGCCAAAATGGTCTTGTTCTTATTGCCAAGCGTGCGGCCAAGGGAGCACTTGGAGGAAAATGGGAATTTCCAGGGGGCAAGGTAGAGCCCTTTGAGAGCCCTCAAGAAGCCATCAGGCGAGAATTTGCCGAGGAGTTGGCCATTCGGGTAGAGGTTCACAAACTTGTTTCAGAAACAACCTTTTCGCATCAAGGAAGGATTTTCAAGCTTCTTGCCTTTGAAGTTTCAACTCAGGAAGAGCCAACTCTTTGTGGCGAACACACCGAGTTACGCTGGGTCAGTCTCGAACAATTGCAAGAGTTTGATTTTGCCGAAAGTGACAAAGGTCTGTTGCCGCTTCGGTTGACTTAAGTTTTCTAAAACTCTTGATAATAAACAATTCGGTAGTCAGAGAGGATTTGAAAACCCAAACTTTTGTAAAGATTGAAGGCTGGCGTGTTTGATTTTTTTACGAACAAACAGATCCCTTTGTGTTGTTGGTGAAAATAATCAATAACGTAACTCATGAGGTGGGTGGCAAATTTGGACCGGCGGTAAGCAGTTTGGGTATAGACTCCGCCCAACTGAATCCAGTTAAAACCCTGGGCGTTGGTAGACACCTTGCACACCGCCTGGTTGTCCACGCTTAAGTACCAGTGAAGTTCCTGCTTGAGAGTTCGTTTAAAGAGAAATTTAAGTGATTCCTCGTGGAAGTCACTTGGTTCAAAGATCACCTCTTCAATTTCGTAGTTGGCCTGAAGAGGCCAAAGGATATTCAAATCGGTTGGGCGTGCTTGGCGAATGGATAGCTTAGGGTTGGGCACGTAGCGCTGGTGGTTATAAACGGGCAGAACCATGAAATAGTAGTCCATCCAACGCCAAGGAACCCCCAAAAGTTTTTCCCACGGTTGTAGCCACTGAGGAAGCCCAAAAAAGGCAAGTTTTTTTCTCTGATAATGCTTCCAAAAAGAATCGTTTAAGAGGGGAGGATCAATAATATCAGTCAAAAAAAAGACTTGCTGGTTACGAACGCCAATCAACTTGTTGTTCACGAGCCAAAATTGCCGGCGGTAAGGTTCCAATCTCAATAGGCTAGAGGCTCCAACCGCCAAGGGCTCCATTTGGGCAAGTTGATCACCAAGGCGCACATGCAGTTGGGGTGGGATGAGGAAATAAGTCATTGGGTGAGGGGGATGGGAAGTCGACCACGGGGTTGAAAGTCGCCAAAAATAGCCGCAATGCCCAATTCGATGTTTTCAATACCTTGACCCCAAACCAAGACAGCCGATCTCACCCAGGGGGTTTTGAGGAGGGGGGTAGGGCTGAGCTGGCTGAGCACCGTCACTTTGGGTGACCAGGGTTCCAAGGCCATCAAGAGTTGAACGCTCCCTGGTGTGACTAAATTGAAAAGAATACGGTCATAGCGTTCAGCGAGTTGCCTGAGATTGTCGCGAACCTGGGGATCAAAACCGTAAAAGGGATTGTATGAGTATTCCAGTACGTCAACCTGGGCGGTTCGTGTTCTTAGTATTTGCAGGGAGCGGCCATAGGGAGTGACCAACAGAACGCGTCCCGGATTGGAAGGCCAAGGCAGGTTTTGATTTCGATAGAAGGTTATCGAGCGTGCTGCTTGCTGGAAAAAAAATTCCTTGCTACCTTCCGCTGGGATGAGTCGCTGGGCCTGCGATGCCTGGGGGTAGAGGGGCACGGGGTGTGCGCCCCTCAAGTATCGTAGCTTGATCCGCATAATTCGCCGCACAGAGGTTTTTAGGCGTTCCCGAAAGGCGGTATCGTTTTGGGCTAAACGGGCAAACCGTTGGAGGGTGGCGTTGAGTTGTTCTTGAGGCTGCGAGATGAGAATTAAGTCATGCCCCGCTCGGAAAGCAAGTTCGGCAACCTCAGGTAGGCTTCGTCCCTTGAGTTGTGCCCCTTCCATGAATAAATCATCGGTGATTAAAATGTTATTGAATTTTAATCGGTTGCGAATCACCTCGGTGGCAAAAAACGCACTTAAACTGGCTGGTTCCTCATTTCTGGTGATTTGGGGAAAGGAAAGGTGGCCGCTCATGATGGCGGGTACGTTTTCGCGAATTAGGTATTGGTAGGGAAGCAAATCTTGCTGATACAATTCGTCCCATGACGCCATGATTTTCGGTAGCTTGCCGTGGCTGTCTTCGGAAGCCCTGCCGTGGCCTGGGAAGTGTTTGGCGGTGGCAATCACACCCGCTTCCTCCAACCCCTTGTAAAAGGCAACGCTAAGGATGGCTGCTTGGATTGGGTTGTTTGAAAATGCACGGGTTCCAATAACATGAGCTTCTGGGTTGGTCGCCAAATCCACCGTTGGGGCAAAGTTGAAATTGATGCCAAGGGCCTTCAACTCCTCTCCAATCAATCGCCCTGTTTGGTAGGCATCCCAGCCCAACCGAGTGGCTCCAATGCTCATGTTGCCGCTGGTCATGCTGGTGTTAAACCGAACGTGGCGAACCCAACCGCCCTCTTGATCGGTCGCGATGAAGAGGGGTATTTTCAAGGAGTTCGATTGACTAGATTCTTGCATTCTTCGGATGGCCGTGGTCAGCATTTCGAGGTTGTTCGCGTTCCAGCCAAAAATTTTAACCCCGCCCAAATTATTGTTTTGAATCCAGCCCAGCAAACGTTCTGAAGGGGTCTCTCCTGGGTAGGCAAAAATCAAGACCTGGCCGGCGAGGTCTTGGGGGCGCATGGCATTCAGTAGTCTTTCAATCAGTTCTTCATTGGGAACCTGGCTCCAAAAATCCAAGGCAGAAAGTGGCAAAACGATTAAAAGTAAAAATAGATAACGCATTCCTTTTGACTTTGAATTTTGAATGCGAACTTGTCAAGTCGGTTTGAATCAATCAAGATGAAAGTATGGGGCGCAACGTTCGTGGAGTGCTTCTGAGTATTCTTTTGGGGGGGAACATTTATGCCCTTCCCTTGCCGCAACCTCAGGGCTGGGTGTTTGAGGCTCAGCGCCTTGAACCTGATCCCCTTCGGTGGCTTTATGTTGCGCATAATTGGAGCGGGGGTGAAGGCTGGGACGAGGTACAAGAAAGGTATTACCAATTATTGAATGAGTTCAAGGCGCGCTTACATCCACGCTGGTCCGCGTCTCAGACACTCCTTGAATTAAGCCAATTCTTGCGGCAGCGCCTTTTTCATCAATACGAAGAGCGGCAATCGCGGATTGACGTGGTTTTGCGAGAGCACCGCTATAACTGTGTATCTTCGACGGTTTTGATGATGATATTTGCCCGCATGCTTCACTTTCCGGTTGAAGGGCTATGGCACGATGGCCATGTGTTATGCCAAGTAAAATTGAGTCAAGGCAAAAATGTGTACTTTGATTTTTCTCAAGATAAAAAGGATTGGAGTTCTGCCGTGGTGCTGAATCCGCTTCAAGTGGTCAATTTAATCGCGCAGAATGCAATCGTCGAAGCTCAGCGTGCAGGCCAAATGGCAGAGAGCTTGCAGCTAGCGGTGAATCGGTGGTACTTGGAGGGAATTGAGCCCAACAAGGAGGCCTTTTTTCTAACCGTTAACAATGTGCTCGCTGACCTGAATGGTCGGTCACAGGTGCGTGAGGCCTATGCACTGGCTCAAGCGATTCAAGCGAAATATGGTACCCATCCAAGCCTTGATCGTGCGATGGGTATCCTCAGTTATAACTTAAAAGTTTTACAACAACCCAGCCAATAAAAAACCCCGGCCTAAGCCGGGGAAAAATTTGGTTAAAAAGCTACGACCTTACTTGGCAGCGCTCAGGGCCTTGGCGGCAAGCTCAAAGAAATTCTTGTACTTGATAGAGGCGCCAGTGATGGCATCCGGAGCGGTCAAGCTTTGATTAGCAACAAGCCACGCTTTGACGATATCGGCTTGTTCGTGCCATTCGGCCTTAGCACCTCCAAGTTCCTTCATCTTGTATCCACCCTCACGGGAAAGTTGGTCCTTGTTGGGGCCACCATCTTCGTTAATTGCATCCCACGTTACAGCGCTGATCTTGCCATTGGTTACGGTGATTTCGACCACCTCCTTCCACTTGTTTTGGAAGGTGTCGCTTTCGGCACGGTAAACACCGTCCTTCCAGGTCTGAGCTTGCTGGGCGGGCTGACAACCTAAAAGAACGAAAACGGCGGACAGGATTAAAAGACTATTTTTCATTGATTCCTCCTTCAGAATTTGGTTTATTGTGGGCTTCCTAAATAATTATGTCAAGCTCAGTTTTAGGGCTTACTCAAGGGTAACGGGTTAAATTTTAAGTTGGGTTACGATGTGGCTTTGGGGTCGATCTTGTTCATTAGTGGGTGAAGGAATTGGCGAACAGGTTCTTGACCTAGAATTACACTCTGATTAGGATTCTCACTTACCGGTGGTGTAGCTCAGAGGTAGAGCAAACGGCTCATAACCGTTAGGTCAAGGGTTCAAGTCCCTTCACCACCAAATCCCCTAAATTTCTAACACTGGTATAAATTGCCTTCTTAGGTTATCATTATACCCATGAAGTTTCGTGAGACTCCTTTTGATGAGCGAATTTTAAGAGCCGTTGATGAGTTAGGTTTTGAAACATGTACTCCGGTTCAGGAAGAGACCTTTAAATTGGTGTTGGAGGGCCGTGATGTCATGGCACAGAGTCAGACCGGCACCGGAAAGACCGCTGCCTTTTTGGTTTCTGGCTTTCACCTCTTGCTTCATGACCCCAATCTTATTGGGAAGAAAATGCTCGTTTTAGCTCCCACCCGCGAGCTAGCTGACCAAATTGAAAAAGAAGCTCAACTAATTGGGAAACACTTATCGTTAAGAATTGGCTCGTTTTATGGTGGGGTGGGGTACGGACTTCAAGAAAAAAAACTTCTTGAAGGCGTTGATGTACTCTTGGGAACTCCAGGCAGGATCTTAGATTTTGTTCAGAGTAAAAAGTTGAATTTGAAAGAGGTCGGTATCATCGTGGTAGATGAGGCTGACCGAATGTTTGACATGGGTTTTTTGCCCGATATCAAAAAAATCTTGAAAGGACTCAATCCTCCCACCCAGCGGCGTACCTTTCTTTTTAGTGCCACCTTGAACTCGCAAGTAGGCTACCTTGCCTGGGAATTCATGAACAATCCCGCAGAGGTTCTAATCGAACCCGAACAGGTCTCAGTGCAAAACATCAACCAGGAGCTTTACCACGTGTCACTTGAAGAAAAAATGATAACCCTCCTGGGGTTGCTCAAAAAGTACCAACCTCGCAATGCTGTTTTTTTTGTGAACACCAAGCAGAGCGCCATCAAACTTGCCAATCGCCTTAAGGCAAACGGATATGCCGCAGATTTTCTTATTGGCGATATGCCGCAGACCTTGCGCCTGAAGGTCATTGAGAATTTTAAGGATGGAAAGCTTTCCTGGCTCGTGGCAACCGATGTGGCCGCTCGTGGCTTGCATATCGAGGATTTAGATTTGGTGGTGAACTATGATCTTCCCTTAGAAGCAGAAACCTACGTCCACCGAATTGGGCGAACCGCGCGCGCTGGAAAATCGGGGCGAGCCGTGAGTCTTGCTTGTGAGAAATACGTTTACGGACTCAAAGCCATTGAGGATTTCATTGGTTTTAAGCTGCCGGTTCAGTGGCTCGATGAATCTCTTCTGGTTGAAGACAAGAGCCTCCAACTTCAAGAGCAGGAGGAGCGTCGGCCCGATCACTCAGTCTCCTCTCGGGGAGGGAGGCAGGGGCGTCATAATACTTCCTCCGTCCATCGTGGTCAGAAAAACGTTGCACGCTTGGTAGCCCAGATCGCTGGAACAAAGAAAAACCACCCAGAATCTGAGTCTTCTATTCTTGAAAAGAAAAAACTTGAAAAGGGTCCTAAGGTATCTCATCAGAAGCTACCAGGGGTGACCACCACCCTTGAGGATAAACTCGCTTATTATAAAAAAAAGTATGGTGCCGAATTTCAAAAAGCTAAAGAAGAGGATCAAAAACCCGGCTCAATCGATTCAACGGCATTTACTAAAAAGACAGATATGAAGAAGAGATCAAAACGTTCCGATAGACGAAAAAGGACGCTGAGGGAAACTTCTCAACGCCAAGAACAATCATCGATGGCTCCACAGAGCAATCGAACAGATGATGAGCAGTCTTCCAAAAGTAAGGGTGGACTACTCTCGCAGATTTTTGGTTTTTTCTTTAGCAAAAAGAAGGAGTAGAACGATGTCGGTTAGCGTTTGGCTATTTTTAGCGGAGGGATTTGAAGAAGCCGAGGCTATAGTACCGTGGGATATGTTCCTTCGAGCTTCTTTTGATGTGACAGCATGGGGATTAGGCTCAAACTTTGTTACGGGTTCGCATGGAATTACTGTTAAAGCCAACAAGGTTTGGCCGAACGATTGGAAGCAGGATCATCCTGAGGTGGTCTTTCTTCCGGGGGGCATGCCGGGTTCTAAAAATTTAGCCGCTGATCCAGACCTCAAATCGTTCCTCAAAGCCTTTGAAGAGAAAAAATTGGGAACCCTCACTGCAATCTGCGCGGCTCCAGTTGTTGTCTTGGGGGCTCATGGTTTACTCAACAAGAAACGTTTTACGTGTTACCCTGGAATGGAGAGTCAAGCACCGGGCGGCCTTTGGACCGATGGCGATGTAGTGGTGGACGGTGATTTAATGACAAGCCGCGGAATGGGGACGGCCGCCCAACTAGCCTTGCACGTCATTGAAAAATATTTTGGCCTTGACAAGGCTGAAGAATTAGGTAGGAAGACATTGTGGATGCCATGACATGAGCAAGGATAAGATCTTTCTTGATCAGAAATTGTATTGGCTTAGGTCCCACCTTGAGGGTGTTGGTTACGACCTCGTCCCATTTTGTGAGCCCACCAATACAGAGGTAGTCCGTCTCGTTTCTGGAAATTCTTGGGAACAGTTCAAGGATGAACCATTTTTACTTTCGCGTTTTTTAATTCTTCGAGAAGGTACCAGCCGTAAAAAGCTTCCTGATGGACTGTTAATCGTTGAGGGGATGCCTAAAAATGCCCATTCTGCCAGCTTTCGGCTTTGGTTTTCTCACCTTCAGCTTCTTTTACGCATCTTGTTTCGCGAATTTGAGTGTGAGTCTCGGTTAAATTCTTATATCTCCGATAGCTTTGAGAACATTATCAACTCCCAGCTTTTGGCTAACCAAAAAGAACAAATTGAAAAACTGAATCGGGAACTCAGCTTACTCAGCCGTACGGATTACCTGACCGGGCTCTTTAACCGTCGTGCCTTTTTTGAAGTCCTTGCCGAAGAAAAAAAGCGTGCGCGTGAATTTTATCAGAAACGCGATTCTCAAAGCGTAACTGACCATTTTGTTGTCCCTACCTTTTCCTGCCTGATGATGGACATTGATCATTTCAAGTCCATCAATGACACGCATGGCCACCTGGTTGGCGATCAAGTACTCAAAAAAATTGGGGAGATTCTGACCTCGCGCCAAGTTTTTCGGGATGTGGACATCATCGCTCGGTACGGAGGGGAAGAGATCGTTGCGGTGCTTCCTGAGACCGATGAACATTCAGCTTTTTCGCCCGCTGAAAAATTTCGGGAAACCCTTTCGCGCATCGTTTTCAAAAATTTAGATGGTAATCCTCTGGTTGTTACTATCAGTATTGGAATTGCTGAGTTTACCCTAGATGAAGATGATGACAAGGTGATTGCGCGCGCTGATAAGGCTCTTTACCACGCCAAGAAAAACGGAAGAAACCAAACGGTTCTCTATTCGGAAATCACCAAATAGTTTGACCAAATTAGTCATTACAAGAACGGATGATGACCTCGTTAAGATCGGGGTTTTTGATCAAATCCTTTTTTAAGGCATCTTCCCGTTCAAGATTTACATAATTGCAATCCTCAAAGGAATAAGTAAATTCGGTGTGAACCCGGTAGGTTCCTTGCATGAGAGCGTAGGTGTCTTCGGTCATCACTAATTCTTCATCAGTTGGAATGACAAAGATGGGAACAGGGCTGTGTTCGGCCGAAATTCGTGTTTCCGCATTGCGGGTTCGACTAATTTTATTTTTACGGTGATCTAAAATTATTCCCAGGTTATTCAAATCTGACAAGGCACGTTCCCTGATTGCAGGCCCCATCTCGCCAACTCCGGCTGTGAATACCACCGCATCCACCCGACCCAATGCAGCGGAGTAGGCACCAATGTACTTTTTAATTCGATAGCCTTCAATGTCGAGGGCAAGCTGGCAGAGGGTATCGCCATTTTGTGCAGCTTGAACCACATCTCGGCGGTCAATGAACTGAGTGGTGAGGCCGAGAATACCGCTTTTCTTATTGAGCATGTTTTCTACTTCTTGGCTTGTGACACCTGCCTTGCGGCACACAAAATTGATGATAGCAGGGTCAATGTCACCACTGCGAGTTCCCATGACCAAGCCTTCCAAGGGAGTCAAACCCATGGTGGTGTCGTAGGAGCAACCGTCCTTTACGGCGCACATGCTTGCCCCATTGCCAATGTGGCAGATGATGAGGTTGGTGTCCTTGGGATTTTTTTTGAGGAGGGCGGCAGCTCGTTTGGCCGTGTAGAGGAAGCTCGTACCATGGAATCCGTAACGACGCACGCCGTACTCGGTGTACCATTGGTAGGGCACCGCATAAATGTAGCTGGTGGGGGGCATGGTTTGGTGCCAGGCTGTGTCTAAAACGGCGGCGTGCGGCACATTGGGTAAAACCTTTTGGGCAGCCTCAATTCCCATAATGTTAGGAGGAAGGTGAAGTGGTCCCAGGTCTTGGAGCTCGCGGAAAGTTTGGAGAACCTGGGGGTTGATGAGCACGCTCGTACCGAAGCGTTGGCCGCCATGAAGAACTCGGTGGCCAACAGCCTTAACTTCCTGAATGTTAGAAATAACCCCATGCCAAGGGTCAACAATTACCTCCAAAAGGGTTTCGATGGCGGTCTGGTGGTTCGGCATGGGTTTTGCTAACCGATACGTGTCTTTGCCGCTCGCCATGTGTTCCAACACGGCATCTTGGGTACCAACACGTTCAGCGATCCCACGCGCCATTACCTTTTTTTGATTCCAATCATAAACCTGGTATTTGACCGAAGAACTTCCGCAATTGAGGGTAAGGATGACCATACAGATTTTTTAAGCCTCCCTTATTTGATTTTTCATAAAATTGACAAAATGTCAAACTTTTTATGAAAAAATCGCAGACAAAAAGAGCTCCTTTAGACCATTAGAGGGTATGAAGTGGTTCTTTCTTTTTCTTGCCTCCACCTTGAATTCGCAAACCTTAGTTCTCTCCACCTGGAATCAGGGCGGCGTTAAGGGGGTGGGGATACAAACCAGTGGGGATGAGGGTGAGTTTTTTCTCTGGTCAGATTTGAAAAAGAACGCAGCGGGGGGAGTGCAAAGTACTTTTTTCATTCTGGGCGTGGTGGATTGGCCCTCTTTGAGCCTGGCGCGGATGAATCCTAAACTCCCACGCGCCTGGGATGCGGCTTGGAGCAAGCCAACTCAAGCCAAGCTCAAAAAAACAGCCAATGAGGCTCAAGACTGGGGTGTAGTGACACGATTTGAGGAATTTTATTCTTGGGGATTTTTGAGCGAAAAGCGCCGTTCGGTAGGGCTGGGTGGGGAATGGAGGGATGGGCACTTTCTTCAGCGGGTGGGATGGGAATTGGCCCTCCATCATCTAAGCCAAACCAAAAGCCAAACCTGGTTTGTTCGCTCCGAAGAAGAAAACCTCGTGGCGCAGGCGCAACTGAGGCTTTCGGGAGGTAGCCGTCAAAATGGCTGGGACTTGCTTCTTAATGTTGATAAGGAGGAAAACCGCCTTCCATCGCCCTTGACGATACTTCGTCTTGCCCTAAGCCCCCAAGCCTGGCTTGAGTATTGGGGAACTGGGCTTTACCAGAGAAACCTCCAGCTACAAAACCGTTTGAAGCTTCAAGGAGGGAGAATCTCGCTCACTCAGGATCTTGATGTCCAATGGGAAGGGGTAAAGGGGTCAAAGGAACTTCAGACTCAGGCCGTCTTGAGTCTTTGGGGGGCTGAGGAAGGGGTTAAGCTTTGGGGTGAGCTTCTGGCTCGGATGGGGTGGGATGAGTGGGATTTTAGCCAGTCGCAGCTCTCTGTGGGCTTGGATTTTAAGCTTACAAACGTGCTTTTTAATGTTGCGATCCAAGAAAACCTTCAGGATTTGTGGGAAGACCCCCTACTCAAGGCTTCCTTGGAATTAGGTCTCCAGGAACTACAAGTGACTGTTCAAGTTAAGCGTGTCCAAAATGCCTTTTCGGGTGGCCTTAAAATCAAGCTCGATCACCCAAAAATTCTAGGCACGATCCACGTGCCTTGGGAGGCAAGCAAGGGGGTAAGCAATTGGGAGCTGAGCCTGGGTTACCGATTCTAATCCCAGTCCCCAACATAAAGTACTTCCTCTTCTAAGAGAAAGCCCGTTGAGTCGTACACCCGCTCTTTTACAAGCTGAATGAGGTTCCGAACGTCGGAAGCGCTTGCTAATCCGGTGTTGATGATGATGTTGGCGTGCCAATCCGAGACCCTTGCGCCACCCACTTGGAGGCCTTTGAGACCCACTTGATCGATGATCGCCCCGCTGGGTTTACCAAAACTGCGGTTGTTTTTGAAAATTGAACCCGCACAAGGGGCGCGGTAGTGTCCCTTTTGAGTTCTATCATTTCGGTAAAACTCCATCTCTTGAAGGATTTTTTGGGGTTCATCTTGGGTGAGCTGAAAGGTTGCCTCTAAAATCACCAGATTCCTTCCTTGAAAGGGACTGACCTTATAGTCCCACTCGTCTCGATGGTAAGGATGGGTTGTGAGACCCTGGGGGCTCAAAACCTTAGCTTCAACAAAGATGCTAGAAACTTCATGGTCGTAACACCGAGCGTTCATCCACACCGCTCCGCCCACCGAGCTGGGCATCCCGGCAGCAAAATCCAAACAGCGCAGTCCAAGTTGTTGGCACTGGGAGGCAACCTCATCAACCTCCCATCCCGCCCCAAGGGTGAGCCTATCCTCAGTCAACGAAAAGGTACGTAGCCTCTTGGTGGCTAAGGTCATCCCACTAACTCCCTTGTCAGAAATCAAGATATTGGCCCCGCTTCCTAAGATGAACCAGGGAAGTCCCTCACGCTGACAAAGTTCTATTAACGCTTGAAACTCTTCGGGGTTTTGGGGTTCCACGTAGAAATCCGCTGGTCCACCAAGTTTGAAGGTGGTTAAATTTGCTAGCGGGAAATTTTTTTTCCAAAATAAAAAGGGATTGATTCGTGCTAACATTTCTTCTATAATCGACATCAAATGTAACAATAGTCTTTTTTCTGAACTAATTCCAGGAGATAGGATGGGGCAGCCGGTCTACTTTTTCAACACCCTCTCGCGTCAAAATGAGCTTTTTCAACCCCTTGAAGAAGGCCGCGTCAAAATGTACTGCTGTGGCCCTACCGTTTACAATTTTGCCCACATCGGAAACTTAC